>Ga0137442_1000014_pt1 | contig 133305 bp, 125 predicted proteins | sample EasRivERMGT266_2_FD_102329 | JGI IMG/M metagenome (GOLD analysis project Ga0137442, IMG submission 102329) | Soil microbial communities from meander-bound floodplain in the East River, Colorado, USA - East River MetaG ERMGT266_2 | ecosystem: Environmental > Terrestrial > Soil > Floodplain ... | reverse complement strand
CGAAACTCAAAACTCTTTTTTCATTCATGAAAAGATTTGAGCATGGTTCCTTATTGTAAAGCTATTTTCGAGACGCTGCACTAGCGTACGTGCCGAGCCCTCCCTGACGGTCGGGCTAGTGCCCCGCGTCGCACCTGAACTCACACAACTTTAGGACATCACTTCCCAGCAAAAAGCGATTGACACTCGCAGCCCGCGGCGATAGCATCGCCATGGAAAGTCGCCCCAGAGACAACGCGATGAAGTCTTCACGCTCTCGGAAGCGCAAGAAATCGATCGTCAATTCCATTCGCCGTCCACTGGCGCCTCCGGGCCATCCGCTCACTCAGGCCAAGCCCGATGAAAAGGCGCGGCCGGCTGGACGCAAAGCGAAGCACAAGAGACGCCCCGAAGAAACGGATATCTAAGAGAGCTAACAGCCAATGAATGAAATCGGCCAGACCTTCATCGCGAGTTCGCGCGCTTATTTTGCCGCAGACTACCTGCCGAAGATCGAGCGTTGCCTGGAACTGCTCACCGACGAGCAAATCTGGTGGCGCGCAAATCCACAATCGAACAGCATCGGGAATCTGCTGCTGCATTTGAGTGGCAACGTGCGGCAATGGATCGTTTGCAGTTTGGGAGACGCTGCGGACGCGCGCGATCGAGATTCAGAGTTTGCCCAACGCGGCATTATTCCGCGCGATGAGTTGTTGGCTCGACTGAAGCAAACACTCGGTGAAGCTGACGCGACGCTGGCGAAGTTCGACCCGGAAAAGCTGCTCGAGCGCCGAGTGATTCAGGGACTGGACGTAACGGCCCTCGAAGCGATTTTTCATGTGGTCGAACACTTCTCGATGCACACCGGTCAAATTATTGTGATGGCCAAGATGTTCGCGGAAGTGGATCTCGGCTTTTACGATTTCACCGACACGCAGGCAGTGCGGACGTGGAAGGGCGCGCCGTGACTGTGGCACAGACGTGCGGTCTGTGATTCGTAGACTGCAAGACCCACAGACCAAAGTCTTTGCCACTAAAACTGTTACGCGCTTGCGGCGCAGCCTGAGGTCTATGCTAAAGTTGCGACGCAATAATCGAATCACTATTGGAGGCCCCGTTTCAGATGACCTACATCGTTGCCGAACCCTGCGTCAACTGCCGCTATACGGATTGTGCTTTGGTTTGTCCGGTCGAAGCGTTCCACCTCGACGACGACATGCTGGTGATTCACCCGGAAACCTGCATTGACTGCGATGCGTGCGTGCCTGAATGCCCGGTCGAGGCGATCTTTGTTGAAGACAAACTGCCAGCCGAATGGTCGCATTTCACCAAGATCAATGCCGATCGGGCACTGAGCGGGCTGCCTACGATCAACGTGAGACTGGATCCCCTGTGCCAGTAAAGGCGCCAGTAAAGGCGCCAGTAAATGTGCCGGTAATTTCAGATAGCAGCGAAGTAATTCATACAGGCGTGCCGGCCGCGGCCAACCGAAGCGGGCTGTCACGCCTTCTTAGTATTTCGGAGGAACACGCCTTGCAAACAAGATCTCAAGATTTCAATCTCCAACTCGTTCCCTTCTGGTTTAGCGAAGCGTACGTCGGGGCGATGGAGTTGAGATTTGGGATTTGAAATTTGAAATGAGAAAGAACACAAAGCGTTTGTTGGGCGGATTGGCATTAGCAGCGGGAGCGATAGGCGCCATTGGTGCAGTCCTGATGAAGAAGCAGAACAAAGCCGGACGTGCCCGCATTGCCGGTCGGGGCGAACGAGATAGGTCCGCCGATACCTGGGCCCGCCCCGGTATGGAAGTAGTTTTCCGGGCGGAGGTAATGCCCGGCCGCCAGACATCTGAGCGCACTTTTCACGTCACCAGTCTGCTGCCCAGTGGGCGTGTGCTTTTGGATGGGGTTTCAGGCGAACACGCCGAAAGAGAATTCCAACCGATCAGGTAAGTTGGATCTCAGAAAGGATAGCCACAAAAAGGCACAAGAAGCACAAACGAAATTTGCTCTTGCTCTTGCTCTTGCGCTTTTTTGTGGCTTGCCCGTTCTTATCCGGTGCTCACCATTCATAAACGCGTCCCGTTTCCATCACACTTAGATTGTCCATTCCGAGCTCAGTCAATTCGCGTGCGACGGTTTTGCGGTAAGCGGGCTTAAGGTGCACGGCCAGAATGTCCATGCCGTTGTGGCTGAGCTTGCGGAGTTCGTCACGCATCATCGCCGGCGTCAGGTGTTTTGAGGCTTCGGCCAATTGGCGCATGGAGTTGGGGAACGAGGCTTCGATGAACAGTGCTTCGAGGTGTGGCGCGCGACTGACTATTTTCCAGAATTCTTCGGTCTCGGCCGTGTCTGAGCTAAAAGCGACCGTGACCCGGCCGTCTGACACGAGCAACCCAACCGTAGGCACTATGTGATTCACGGGCACTGCGGTAACGGTCAGGTGCGCGACTTTGAATTCCTTGCCGGTCTCAAAGGGCACATACTCCATCACGCGTCCGCGCTCGTTCTTCAACTCATCAAACCGGGGATAAACATTGTCGTTGAAAACGTCGCGCTTCAGCAGGCCGATCACTTCATCAGTGGCGTGAATGCGGACCGGTTGCTCCAACTCGCCGAAAAGATCGTCGACGAAAATCGGCAGGCTGGCGATGTGATCCATGTGGGGGTGAGTGACGATGACGTCGCGGACGGTACGACGCTGGGCTTCATTCAGCGCAATGCCGATGCTGCCGGCGTCCACGGCGACGCTATCGTCAACCAAAAAGCAGGTCAGTCGTTGCGCCTCATTGGCGCGCCCGCTGGCATCAAACGAGCTGGGTAATAGTTGGATGTGCAATTATCGGGTGTCAGTCGGGTTCAGACTCTGTCCAGAGCGCCCCAGTATAAGCGATCCTCCGGCCAGGCCGCGAGAATTTTCCTTCATATCGCCTTCATATCGAATGCCCCTACCGCGGGCCCCTGTGACCGGCAGCAAGTTTCTGGCGCAGCTCCTGCAACATATACAAGTACGAGTTTTCGCGCTCCTGCACCGAATGCGGATGGCGCACCATCCCGCGCGCCACGCGGCTGCGATGAAACGCCAACTCACTGGCGATCTGGTTACAGCGCATGCGCGTTCGCCAAACTGAAACGCCGTGGGTAGTAAGCGCATTCCATGACATTCCCATCCGGCCGCGGATAGTACAGAGCTTCTCGTACTCGTGCTGATCGAACAGGCCGTTTTGACAATCGGCATACAAAAACTGGCGAACAATACGCCCTTCGCGGCGCAAAGAGAAAAAGACCACCATGAGCGTCACGATAAAGGCCGGGCCCATGATCAGAAAGTAGGCAGCCAGAAATCCGGCCAGCCCGCCGTAGGTGGCCGTGCCGTTCCAGGTTGCGTGCATCAGAATTGCCAGCATGAACCCAAGCACCGGCATGGTGACTTTAATAAAGCCGTTGTTGGATTGCCGGGCCCAGCCCAGCCCGATTCCGGTCATGCTCGTGAATAACGGATGAGAGAAAGGCGCAGCCATTCCTCTAATGATAAAAACTATCGTCAGGCCGGCAAATCCTGCCTTCAAGGACCGGCCGTAGTAGAGGATGTTTTCCGTCATCGCAAAGCCGAGACCAACCATGCCGGCATAGACTATTCCATCGACGATGCCGTCGAATTCATCCCTTTTCCACAGAAACAGAATGACCAGGATCAAGGCCTTGGCGCTCTCTTCAACGATGGGAGCCGAGATCACCGCCCCAAAGTTCTCGCCGATTTCCTCGCTCTGCGTGGCGGCCGCCGCCATTAGTGAAAGGCCGGTATTAAAAATCAGGGCGATGAAAACGGCGATCACCGCTCCCCAGAAAAACGCCGTCGCCAACATCCAGAGAGGTTCGGACTCGTATCGATCGATCCACAGCAGCAACATCACATAGATCGGCACCGGCAGCGTGGCGCAAATCAATCCTATGACCAATTCAACCGGCCCGGTCTCTGCCCCAATCAGCAGCAACACGATCAGTCCCAACAAAGCCGCGACCATGATCGCGAACACGGCCAGGATTATCTTGAAGGCGCTTTGATGACCTGAAGATCTGAAGCCCGGCGGCAGCGGCGCCCTCGGGGACATTGGGGCCCTCGGGGGAAGGCCGGCATTTGGCGTGAACTGGTTATTCATCTTGTTTGGCCAGACCTCGACTGAAAATTACGCGCAGTATATCCATATTTCGAAAAAGCGGCTAGAGGGAGGGAGTGGGAATGGTGAATGAGCGCCTTAAGGCCGGGGCAGTAGCCCAAGGTGAGGGAAGGCGTTAGGAAAGTTGGGGCGCTCACGACGGGCCAAAACGCGGCTGCGGCCTTGCAAAACCGGCTGGCTGCAACGGCAGTATTCCCCCGCCTCCGTCGCCTCCACACTTGGCGTGAAGATGGACTTTAGGAACACAGGTTAAAGGGTACTGACAGGATTAACCGGCCAGTACCCAGTTGCTGCAAGTGTCCGATGTTGATTCTTCAGTGATGCCCAGCCGTCATCTGCCAGCCAAGAGGTTACTGATCACCATCATGGCGGCACCGACAACGACGGCGGTACAAGTTCCTGCTGCTGCACGCCGCCGCCGGCGCACCGAGCACCGCAGCGACTCCACAGCCTATGGTCGTGGCGGTACAGCCTCGACCAACTTGGTAGTCTTGGCATCGACCTTTTGAGGAAAGGGAAAAGCACTAGCATCGCCGGGCTCAACGTCAGGGGCATCGCCGCATACATGGGTAAGCGCAGAGTGCGATTAACTACAACGCAAATGATTATGACTACAACCGCTAACAGTAACCACACATAACGCCTGATCGATTCTCCTTTTACTAGAGGCTCGAATGCACTGCTTTTACGTTTGATTTCCTTATGGTGATCAATCCGAAGGGGAAGAGGGGATCGACCCCAGACCGATCCCCAGCTTCGAGCAAGGCCGACGTAACTCCCTCATCGATCCGCTGGACTAGAACACATAGCTGGCCAAAAGGTTACTAATCACAAGCATCGCGGCGGCTACGCCAGTCACCACCAGCGCCCAGAGTATCATGCGCCCGAACGTAGGGTTGTCGCGTTTCCATCGGTAGCCGACAAGAGATCCGACGAATGCGGCAACACAAACCACGATGGCATCTCTAAGCGGAAGTGTAAGGTTAGCCCAGGCAAAGACAATCGTTATCGTAACTGGCAAAACTACAGCCAGTATTACTTTTTTCTTTGACACCTTAAACCTCCTATCTTCTAACGACTCTGAGGTTATTACGTGCAGCGTTAAGAGTAACGAGAGTACAACCTGCACCTAAACATCCCGCCGCACTAATGCCCCCCAGCAGGACACCTACTGTGCAGGCTCCGGCGACGAAAGAACACCCCACCCCTACGCTTCTAGCCATATTTCCCCAGCCTGTAATTGTGTGAAACGCCCACGGCGAGACAGGGAATACTGCGCCAGGTCCCCTTTGTGGCGTTGCAAAACGGGCTGGTTGTAACGGCAGTATTCCCCCGCCTCCGTCGCTCCCTCCTTGGAAACTGTCAATAAGAGCCTGCTCCGGGTAGAGGTTGTAATACGCATCCATCTGCTCCGTCGACGCAAACTGCGAAGGGTCAAGACTAAGCGGCGCTGCTTGTTGCAGAACCGGAGTGCCCAGATTAAAGTTTGTAAACATTCCGGGCCGGTGATTCAGATAGCCGATCCCGTCCGATTCAAACTTAAGTTCAAACCTCGCCGTCCACTCTGAAGGGCTGTATTCCGAACGCGTAATGACCACATCGGCTACGTACTGCTCCTCCAGAGTTCCATTAGGATCGTAGAAGTTTGCAATGGCGATCCCTTGCCACTCGTTGTATAGATCAACGACGGCGATGAAGATCACCTCAATTCCATCGCCGGTAATTGTCGCTTGTTGGGACGCATGATTCAATCTTCGGTATGCGACCTCGCGTGTGGGCTCGACATTACCGGTGATGGAAACCGCATCGTCGATCTTAGGTTTATGTCCCCTCTTCTCAAAGGCCTCAAAAGCTGCCCGAACACTATTGTGGGATGACCTGAGTCGTTCGATTTTCTCCTTTACCTTCGGTCCTTTTTGGCTTTTGGCCCTGATGTTTATTAACGGGTTTTTACGCCGCGTGTTTGTTTGCGCGAGCGTGGTAAAGCTAAAAAGCGAGGCAATGAGGATTAGACTCACCGCGGAGCAAAGTCGTGTTTTCATCTCGATTCTCCTTTGAGTTGTGCCCCGCCTGCCTCCGCGCTAAGATGAGTTCCGTTGAACAGCACATCATCCGCTTGGAGACAGGCGGAGGTGGGTTGTGAACAAGGAAAGGCTCTGCTGTTACTTGCGGGTAGCTCAGAGCCTTTTCCGCCAAGTACCATCAATGAACCATAGAATGATTCCTCCTATGGCAACGCCACACCGCATTTGCGGGTCTGCGTAAGTGCCAGCGTCCTATTTTGAATTCGTTAACGTGAGGCTTCGCGCTGGGAGTCGCACGTCGAACGAAGCTGTCAGATGCCGCCAGACTATTCCCGATTAGGAACGCTGTCAAGCATGAAATTTTGCAACTAGTGGTTGATGGTTTTCCTTCGCCCATTGGACTTGTGATTCGACCAAAGAGGAACGGTGTCGCGGCTTAGTCATCATCATCCAGTCGGAACACTCTTCGTGTTGTCCTGGCATTCCAGGCTCTGGCTCGCAGTCGTTGTTCGGCAAGCTTCAGTCAGTCAGTCTGTCAGTCAGTCAAACTCGACAAGGTACAATCCTTCTCGGCCATAAGATCGCCCCACCACCTTCTTGCGCCGGTCGTTGCCACGAACACTAACACGACGGGAGTCAGGCGCTTAAGTGAAACTAGAACGATGGTTGCAATCAGCGAGGGTCAGGTTTATGCTACGCGGGCTTTACGAATGCTTGCGCGGGCTCTGGCAACGCGAAGACTCTCAGGAACAGACAAAGAAGTAGGCACACTAAAACTGCGTTGCCAGTAAGCTATCATTGGCAAGTGAGAAGGGTCGGAAATTAAGCGGCTGCTGCTAGAAAAGCAGCAACAGATTCATCGCCGCTTCGACAACTGAGAGGATATCCACAGTGTTCGAATCGGGTGGAGTATTTATATCTCCCGGCGCTGTCGGATCGTCGGACGCCAGCACAGCAGCGCAGGGTGGCGTTGACGATTCTCCTGGTTCAGGAGGGACGCATGGTGGTGTTGACGACTCGCCCGCGAAAGCGGCCAGGCCGAGCACAAGAGTCAGAACGACAGCAGCACTTAGTCTTTTTAGGGTCTTCATGTTTATCTCCTTTTACTTCGTCGACTGGTGTTACGCTTCTTCCTTGAAACGAACAAGAGGAAGCAGGTTTCAGAGGGGTCGCCTGCCTTTCAGTTGAGCGAGCGGCGCAACCGGCTCTAGCAGGCGCAAACTTTTTATCGAGTATACAGAAAGGTAGACCTCACATGAGCTTACAGTCTCAACTAGCAGCGCTTCAACAGCAGACTAGCGGTCTAACACTTGTAGGGCGAGTTAAGCTCTGCTGCGGATTAGCCAAGCAATTCGAAAAGGCTGGCGAGTACGATGCTGCGTGCGAAGCGTTAGCCGAGTTTTGGCCCGAGCGTAACGAATCGCCGAAGCTCGAAGGACTCGATGAAGCGACGAAGGCCGAAGTCTTGCTCCGGATTGGCGCTTTGGCTGGCTGCCTCGGCAGTGCAAATCAGACCGACGGAAGCCAAGAAACGGCGAAGAACGTGCTCACGCTGAGTGTTGAGATATTTGAAAAGCTTGGTCAGTCTGAAGGAGTAGCGGAGGCGCGGGGCGAACTAGGGCTCTGTTACTGGCGCGAAGGTTCATATGATGAGGCACGCATCCATCTGGCTAACGCATTGGGTTGTTTGGACGAACTGGACATTGAACTGAAGGCAGTCCTTCTAATTCGCGCGGGAATTGTCGAAGTATGGGCACAGCGACTGAATGAGGCATTGCGTCTCTATAACCAAGCGGCTCCTCTGCTTGAGCAAAGTGAGGATCATGCGCTCAAAGGGGCATTTCACAATGAGTTCGCTCTTTTGTTCAGGAGGCTCAGCGGAGGGGATAAGAACTTCGTGGATCGAGCGTTGATCGAATATGCGGCTGCGAGTTTTCACTTCGAACGGGCCGGTCACAGACGGTATCAGGGTGTTGTTGATCTTAACCTTGGTTTCCTTTTCTTTACGCTAGGAAGGTTTGCCGACGCTCATCAACATCTGGGACATGCCGGGAGCTTATTCATTGAGATCGACGACCAGGTTCATCTTGCTCAGGTAAACGACACTCGCGCCCGAACATTTCTTGCCGAAGGACGCCTTCAGGAAGCCGAGCGCGTGGTCAAATCCGCCGTAAGGACGCTCGAACGCGGCGGCGAGCAGGCACTACTAGCGGAAGCCTTAACTACCCAGGGCATCGTGTTGGCACGCCTGGGCAACTACTCACGTTCGAGGGTTCTACTGGATCGCGCGATCGAAGTTGCTGAGACGGCCGGTGATTTGGAGGGCGCGGGCCGGGCCAAGCTGAGCATCATCGAAGAGTTGAGCGAGCAGACATCGTCGCCTGAGTTGGCCTCGATCTACCAATCCGCGGCCGATCTTTTGCAGCGCTCACAAGATCCGTCGGCCGGCAAGCGCCTGATCTCTTGTGCTCGCAGAGTTATCGATGCGTTGGGAGACGCTGGGCGTGAAGAGGATTCCAAATTGAGGGAGAAGGCGTGGGAAGGCTTTTCTTTCAAACAAGAGGTGCTGAAGAGTGAAAAGGCGCTGATCGAACGCGCGCTGAGAGACGCCGGAGGATCGGTGACCAGGGCCGCGCGCTTGCTTGGCTTCAAGCATCATCAAAGTCTCATCTCCTTAATAAACAGTCGCCACAAGGATTTGCTCAAGACCAGGTCTGCCGTCCGACAACGACGACGACACCTCTTTTCCACGCCCAGGAAGATCAAAAGGAAGATTGTAAGACACGGACCTGAGCGAGCCACTTCGCAAATCTGCATTTTGCACGCTGAGGACAACGCGGCCGTTGCTCAACTGGTTGATGAGATGTTCTCCAGGGATGACTGGCTCATAGAGCTTTGCACTGATGGCGACAGCGCGTTGCGGAAGCTTACCGGCAACGACCACTATGATCTGCTTTTGGTCGATAACGATCTTCCGGGATTGAGTGGTTTGGACCTGGTGCAACGCGCGCGCAAGATCACGCACCGTCGCCGCACGCCGATCATCATGCTTTCAGGTAGTAATTGCGAGACTGAAGCCTGGGGCGCTGGTGTAAATGCTTTTCTCAGAAAACCTGAACAGATTAGCGAGCTGCCAACGACGATCGCCAGGCTTCTGAATGACCAGGCGTACTAAACCAGGACTTCATCGATGAACATACGTTCTTGGATTGTGCTAACACCCGTGAGCCTCAACGGTTCTTCCGCACACTCGCCGGTTAGCTTCATGACAACCATCCCGCGTCAACGGATCCTCTCCCGCCAAAGCTAAGAGCCAGCGCAAATGAAACAAGGGACGGTAGCGAGCGGGTAGGCATTGCCAGTGCTGATGCGCACGATTGCGTGGGGCTCGTGCGCTCGCATCATGCGCGGTCGACCCGCTCGCTACCGCAGGCGGTTCCCACCTTTAACGATATTCTCTCTGCCCGCAAGCAGTTGCAATGGGAACAACGAGTGGATGAGTCGGTTTCCAAACGAAGAGCGATGTAACGTGAGCATCGGGTCTAACTGTCCGAGAGGAAAACACAATAACTATTTTTCACGGTTGTTAACGTTTGCAGCGCTTGAATGTTAGAAACGCCAGCCATTTTTAAGGCAAGAGATTTAGCTTGACACCTTGCAAGGCGAAGCATAGTCTCGCGCCACCCAAGACTTCGATAGACGTGGGACTCCCGCGCGAAGCCTCACGTTAAAGAGTTCGCAGAGTTTGTAAGATGCTCATCCTCCAAATGCTTCAATTTCGATCACTCTTACTGATCGCAGTTCTTTTCTTCGGGGGCGCGGCATTGGTGTGTCCGCAGAAGCCCAAGCCGATTCGCGCGACATGGCCAGAAGGAAGCGTCGCCTTTGCTTTTCCAAAGGAGATGAACACGTTTGAAGTCTTCACCCCCGCAACGACGTCGGCGTTTTCTCAAGCCAAAGGATGGCGGGGCATTGTGCCCTTGCATTCGAGTAGGCGTGACCTAGAAAGGAATGTCGGATCTCCTAAAACGCTCGGCGGTTCATCTTATGAAACAACCAATGAGAATGTGTTTGTCGAGTATTCCGATGGGCCTTGCGAGAAAGGATGGCCATTTGGTTGGGATGTCCCACTGGGCACTGTCCTGATGATTTCAATTTCCCCTAAGAGCACAATGCTGCTTTCCGATCTACGGATAGACGAAAGTAAGTATCAAAAATCACACGAGACCCATTTGAACAACATGATTCATTACGTTAACTACGAGGACGGTGTTGACGTCCGTGCAGATGAATTCTCGGGAAAGGTGTTAAGCGTTACACACATGCCGACTGCCCAAGATAATCACTTACGATGTCCTGAAGCTTCTCGGCGATTACCTCCAGGCCGGAGTCAAGCGGACTCATTCTTTAAGTTCGATGAGTATGGAGACATTCCGTTTTCTTATGAACGTGAGCGCTTGGATCTGTTTGCCGCTGAAGTGAAACGTCAACCGAATTCGGAAGGTTACATTATTGCCTATGCTGGCATGATCGCCCATGCGGGCGAGGCTAAGGCCCGGGCAGGGTGCGCCAAGAACTATCTCATTAAGAAACACCATATCAAAGCAAAAACAGTTTTCGCGATTGATGGTGGCTACCGCGAGACTCGCCTGGTGGAGCTTTATGTTGAGCCCCGGGGCGGGGATTTGCCGCTGGCTCGCCCGACTGTTCGACCCAGCAAGGTCAAGATTATGGGATCAAAGAAATCGATCAGTTGTGATATTGGATCACTTAAAAAATAGAAACGGAGATAAAGGGTGATCATAACGAAGAGCCCGGTCGCTACGGCTAGGTAGCGCCGGGCCAACAGAAACATCAACCTCTGACGCGGTGCGCCAAGGATGTGTCCTGAGTAAGCTCATCCTACCGCACTGGCAAGGGCTAATTGTGATGAAGAAGAAAGGTTTGATCGTTCTGTTACTTCGAGGCGCACTTGGCGGTGCGGTCGGTGCCTTTGTTTTGTTTGCAATTCTCCTTCTTTTCGAGAAGTTTGGAAGTTGGGAGATTTGGGCCGGGTGGCTTATTGTTGGTTACGTTGTGTTTGGTCTTCCTTCCGGAGCGTTTATTGGCGGTTTGGTCGGAACGGCCATTACTTTGATTAACCGTCAGACTGGAGCCAACATGGGCGCACTCGTCCGTTTGATTCTAGGTACTGCCATCGCCGTCATTTTTTGGGGTCTCTTCTTTTGGGAAAAAGAAACATCCCCGTATCGCGATATTAACTCTTGGCTATGGTTCGTGTTTGCAGTACTTCTGTTTGCCACAGCTACGGGAGGGATCGCAGGACTAGTCGTCGGGCGTCAAAGCTCTAGCCTTAACGCTCTGGAAGACGAGAAAGCACAAAAATCTTTCGATAATAAAGAACTCGATAGAGAGAGGTCGATCTAAGGAAAACACCCCGCCGTTACATTGCTCGTAACAGCGGGGCTAACAGAAACAACAAACCTCTGTCGCCTGTTGGGCGCAAAGGATGCGCTTCTAGTCAAACTCATCCTAGCCCAACTGGTGGCAGTGGCTCAACCTGATCATCGCGTCACGCGATGATCTGAGGAGCGAATCATGGCCACCAAAGCCACCGCCGAAAAGTCTCATGCATGCAATAGCAACCCGCAGCTCCTCAAACTTGGCATTGCTGCTTCCTTAGTCTTGCTCGTCGCCTTCGGTTTGTTCGGCGGAGCATGGGCCAAACTGGCAGATCGCTCCGTGATAAACACAGGCTCACGAAGCGACAAAGATCCGGTCGGTAATCATTCAACGGCGACCAAACCTCGTGAGAGCTTCACGCAGAATGAGACGCCAACACCGACTCCGTCATTTAGAGGCCTGTCGGATTCCCCTCCCCCAGAGTCCTCTTCCACATCATTAAACAGCTCCGCTTCGTCAAGCGGTCAATCACAGGCGTACATCAATTTCGATGACATACCGACTTGGACCGCGGTAAGCAATCAGTATTCTCCCGCCGTTTTTTCATCTGACTTCTGGCATTATCCATTAGCCGATAATCAGTATTGGGGCAACTCAAGACCAAACCTTCTTGGTCGCGCCCCTACATTCGGCTTTTATGACGGCACCGGCTATGCACCTCTGTACGTGGATTTCACAACACCTGTTAACGATCTAAAATTCTACGTTGTTGCTGTTGATGAATTTCGACGAGGAATCGCTCAAATAAACATTTTCCAGAACCATCGACTGACGGCGACGCGCGATATAGACGGTCACGGGGTGGTTTTCATTCCTGTTCTTGTCGACGTCGGAGGCTGGGGATTTCAAAATGTTACTAGGATCGAGATTGTCAACATTAATGATATTAACGGAGTGGGCTTCGATGATTTCAGTTTCACTATAGCGCCGCCTCCGTCTCCGACACCCACGCCCACGCCGCCAGTGCCAGCGGCACCGAGTGGTTTGACGGCAACTGCAAGTGAGCAGCGAGTATCACTATCATGGAATGCTTCTCAGGGAGCGGACGGGTATTACGTGAAAAGAACAGGCGGTACGGGCACTTACGAAACTGTCGCGGCGGTTTCGGCATCCACAATCACAAGCGCGTCTCCAATCATTGTTCCGGGTCCTGCGACGAGTTACATCGACAATAACGTCAAGGGAGGCACAACGTACACCTACGTCGTGTCGGCATTCAACAACGCCGGCCCGGGTCCCGATTCTAATCAAGCATCGGCCGCCGTGCCTTCCGCCTGTGGGGAGCATGTAGAGCCATTTGAGTCATCAGTTCATTTACACAGTATCAGCGGATGGGATATGACTGCTGAGGTCAGCGCTAATGACGGGGTTGTCTTGCGGGATGTTTCGTTGAACGGCCGCTACATGGCAAGGAGCATTAGCGTCACATACTTCAAAATACAAACGAGCACGTCGGGAGGAATTCAACGTGGCGAGCTAAAACCCAGTAGCAATAGCGCAATCCTCCGCAGTCGTCTCGTCCAGTTCCTTCCGAGTGTCGATGGGCAGCTTGGCGGAGGCATCGCCATCCTGGCGCATTATATAGTGGATCGCATCAGCCCGGAGTCGGATAGCTGCCTTCACGTTTGGCAAGAATACATTTTCGCCGGGAAAGACCTAACCGGCTTTCTTCTGGGAGGACGATCGTGTGAACCCAGTGGCACCGTGCCCTGTGATGCTTTCTTTCCCCAAGTACATTATAGATTTGAGCCAAGGGGAGGTGAGGTGCTTTTTTCGTTCAATGCAATACAGCGAAATCAGTTTTGGGTAGATGGTTCCCCGTTCAATGGCATCGGTGTATTCCGAGATTGCGATTCCCCGCCGCCGTTCGACTGCAAAATTGAGGTTGACGCTGATCAAAAAACCGTATCCGCCTTCAAGAACAAACTCAATCCGCTAACAACCGAGCTAAGGGCGCGTGTGATAAATCGCGGCCAGGACGCAGGCCAGTGGGATAACATTCACCAAACTTATAAAGAGAGAATATTTAAAGAGCCAGGTTTCTCCCCAGGCACAAATCCGAGACTCCATTTCATTGAGGGTGGCTGTCCAGAATGTGTTCACACGCACTGGCGTTGGGGCAAAGTTCTGCCCAATTCGGCGGAATACGGCAACGGTAACGTAGGTTTGTACTACGCTAATTCAGATCAGGATATGGACTTCGCGATCGTTAAGTACAAATCTCTGGAACAAGAAAATACTGAGCCTCTGGACTATGCCGCATTGGCTAACGGCGAGTCAATCAGGTTAGGAGCGGACGTTGGTGACCAGGTGCTTGTTTACTACTCTGCAACGGGCTACCGAAACGAAGACGCTTTCTTCCGGCACTTGTATTTCTTCAACCCAGATTTTGGTAGTGGGACAAGATCGGTTCAAAACAATCCTTCGGCTACTTCTGGGAACACTCCAGCGGCGGCACAGGATGGCCCAATTTCAGTTACCTTCCCGCATATTTATCAGGATGGTTCTGTTTCATTTACTGAGATTGATCCAAACATAGTAGCACCGTTGCCACAAGGATACGTGGCCTACAACAGCGTTGCCTACAACATCACAACTGAGGCTGAAGTCTCCGGACCATACGTTGTGTCATTCGGTGTTCCATCCGCCACAAACCAAAGCGTTTTCGATTCTTTGCGAATTCTGCACGCTGAACCTGATTCGCTTGATCCTGAGAGTGGAATTTGGGTTGATCGCACGATTCTACCGCCAGATGCACAGGGTCCCGACTTTAGTGGAAAGATAATCAATGCCAAGGTGAATAACCTTGCAGCGTTCGTAATTGCCAGGCTTGTTCAGCCGCAACCTCCGAATACAGGAACCGCGGATCTGTCAGTCAGCACAGCAGGTGCGCCTGATGCGGTCGTTGCTCCAAACAACCTCACTTACACAGTAACGATCAATAACGCTGGGCCCAATGCGGCGACAGGGGTTGGCTTGATCGACACCTTATCGTCCGATGTTGAGTTTGTCTCAGCATCGCCGAATCAAGGGACTTGTAAGGTTAGCGACGGAAGCGTCTACTGCAAGCTCGGCTCGCTGAACAGTGGCGCAAGCACTACTGTTACGATCGTTGTAACTCCCAATGAAGGCGGAAATCGTTTTCCCCCGGAAGGCCAACCTGTTTTGAACACCGCGTTTGTTGTAGCCAACGAAAACGATCCAAATAAGGACAACAACAGTTTCGTTAAGAGCAACACCGTACTGCCAAATCCAAATGCCCCACCGACAGTTGGCATCACGAGCCCGACTCTGGGCGCCAGGTACGTTGGGCCAGCGAATATTACTGTCAGTGCTAACGCCACGGATACCGACGGCGCGATTACGCAGGTTAGTTTCTACGACGGCGAAACCTTGATCGGAAGCGGCGCGCCCGCAGGCTCGAATCACTACAGCCTTGCTTGGAACAACGTCGGCTTTGGTCAGCATTCGTTGGTAGCGGTTGCCACTGATAGTGGTGGCAGAAAGATTGTCTCAAGCCCAGTGAACATTCTTGTGAACGGACCAGCCACGAGCGCCATCACTAGTCCCGCAACAGGCAGTCTAGTCGCACCACACTCGAACGTTGTCATAACAGCAAATGCCAGCATTCCATCTGGAGTTATTAACAAGGTGGACTTCTTTGCCAACTCGACGCTGCTGGGAACTGTAAATGGCGGAGGTCAATGCAGTGTTAATTGGAACGACGTACCTAATGGCAAATACTCATTAACCGCCGTCGTCACTGACGGTTCAGGAATTACTACGACATCAATGCCGGTGACTGTGGTCGTTAGCAATACTCCCACCATTAACATCACAACTCCTCAAGATGGTGCGCTTTTTGGCATATCTCCAGTTCTTACCATCGCGGTGAACGTTCAGGACGATGACAGTATCATCGACAAGGTAACGTTTTTCGCTAACGGCACTGCTCTCGGAACCGGTTTGCGCTCCGGTTTGAATCAGTTCACGTTCACCTGGCGCGGAGCGCCGGACGGTATTTTCTCGCTTACAGGAGTGACGGTCGATCAGTACGGGCTAACAACAACCTCGCCCGCGATCACAATCGGCGTTAACACTCCGGGTGCGAACGCCGGAGAATTCATCTGGTTTGACGATGACGTTCCGCCAGGTGCGACGAAGCACGCGGAAGGAGATGTTGAATGGTACTGGGTGGATGCGAATCCGGGATCGTTTTCGGGAACGAAGGCGCATCAGTCACGGAACTTTGCGCAGCTCGATCTGCCAAACAACAGTTTGCATCAGCACTATTTTGAAGGCGCCACCACGACGCTTCCCGTTAACGCCGGAGACAAACTCTTTACTTATGTATTCCTCGACGTCAACAGCATGCCGCGCGAAATCATGCTGCAATGGAACGACGGCAACGGTTGGGAACATCGCGCTTACTGGGGAGCGAACAGGATTAATTGGGGCGCTGACGGAACCAACAGCCGCCGTTTCATGGGGCCGTTGCCGAAGGCGGGACAGTGGGTGCGTCTGGAAGTGTCCGCAAATCTTCTTGGCCTGGAAGGAAGCACGCTGAATGGGATGGCGTTCACTCTGGACGCGGGCCGGGCGACGTTCGATCTCACCGGTAAAGCGATTGCTGATGCCGCGCCGCCTCCGGTAACACCGCCGGGTGATTTGGTCTGGATCGAAGACGGTCTGCCGGCGGGAGCAGTTACCGCCGCAGTCAACGACCAATGGAACTTGGTGACCAACCCGGTTTACTCTGGACAGGCGGCACATCAGTCTCAGGTAAGTGTCAACCACAACACTCTTATCTACCGCTCGCATTCGTTCACTGGCGCGCAAACGCCAATGCAGGTGAATCCCGGGGACGTGCTCTTCACTTACGTTTACGTGGATCCTTCTGCCCCGGCTCAGCAGATCATGCTGCAATGGTATGACGGCACTAGCTGGGAGCATCGCGCTTTCTGGAGCAGTATTTTCGTCGGATCGAAAATGCCAAACTCCGGTGTTTGGGGAACAGAGAGTCAACGTTATATGGGTGGCCTCCCTCCGAGCGGAAGCTGGTATCGCCTGGAAGTGCCCGCAAGTTACGTTGGGCTGGAGGGCAAGGCAGTCAGCGGCATGGCTTTCAGTCTATATGGATTAGAACCTACCGCTACGTGGGATCGGTCAGGAAAGGCCGCACAGATTACTTCAGCACCTCGGCCGCTTTCCGCAACTGCGGGCGTATTCAGGCTATTCAATAGCACGTACGGTTATGCATTCGAGACAACTGATCTCGCAGCGCTGGATCACACTGTGCAAACGTCAAACGTGTTTTCCGCGCATACCAGCCAAGCAGCCGGGACAGTGCCAATGTATCGCTTTCGCAGACCGACTAACTACGAATACTTCTATTCCAGATGCAAGGAGTGCTATGTCCCACCGAGTTGGCAATACGAAGGGATCGCGTTCTATGTTTACCCAGACGCAACCACGCCCGGCACGGCCCCTCTTTATCTGTACCACGACAGTCAGTTTCATTACTTCTTAACGGTCAATCAAAGCGAAGCGGCAGGCATGACCTTCGATGCCATTTGGGCGTATACCTATGCGATCAATCCGGTCGCGCCCGTTAACGCCGCGCCGGTTATCAACCTCGCGAGCCCAACGAGCGGCGCACTCTTCACCGCGCCGGCAACCGTAGGCATTAGCGCCTCAGCCTCTGATAGCGATGGCAGCATTAGCAAGGTTGAATTCTTCCAGGGTTCAACCAAACTCGGCGAAGTCGACGCAGCCCCTTATACCTTCAACTGGAACAACGTTGCGTTCGGTAGTTATGTGCTTACGGCTGTTGCCACAGACAATCTCGGCAGCGGCGCTGTTTCCAATCCAGTCAGCATTACTGTCAATGCTCCGCCTAATGTGAACCTCACTAGTCCGGGGGCAGGGACGAATTTCCCTGCGAATACTCCGATCACCATCAACGCAAGCGCCAGCGACAGTGACGGCACGATTGCGAAGGTTGAATTCTTTGCGAACAGCAATAAGCTGGGAGAAGTCACAAATGGTCCGTACGTATTTACCTGGAACAACGCTTCTACAGGGACCTACAGCGTGACAGCATCAGCTACAGATAATTTAGGCGCAACAAGCACTTCAGGCGCAGTGAGCATAACGGTTGGAAAGTCAGACCAGACTATTACTTTCGACCCGATTCCAGACAAGACATACGGCGACACGCCGTTTTCAATCAACGCCACTTCGTCATCCGGGCTTCCCGTCAGCTTCACGGTGATTTCCGGCGCTACAACCGTTTCCGCCAACACGGTCACGATTACCGGGGCAGGTTCAGTCAGCATAAGAGCAGACCAGGCAGGAAACGACAGTTTCAATCCGGCGCAGTCTGTCACGCGGTCATTCAATGTGGCGAAGGCCGCAGCCACGATTATGCTTAGCAATCTAAGCCAGACCTACAACGGCACGCCAAAACCCGCCGCGACGACCACCAATCCGGCTGGATTGAGCGGAGTAACGATCACTTACAACGGCTCTAGTACGGCGCCGACGAATACCGGCAATTACTCAGTTGTTGCATCTCTTACAAATAACAACTACACGGCCGGCAATGCCACGGGGACTCTTGCTATCGCGAAGGCTTCGCAGGCAATTACATTCAATGCGCTTGCGGGCAAGACCTATGGCGACGCGCCCTTGGCCGTAAGCGGTTCATCATCATCCGGCCTGACGATCAGTTTCGCGATTGTGTCAGGCCCGGCCACGATTTCCGGCACTATAGTGACGATCACCGGCGTCGGCACTGTCACAGTCCGCGCTTCTCAAGCCGGAGACGCAAACTACAATGCGGCTGCTGATGTAGATCGAACTTTCAGTGTCGCTAAGGCTGCAGCCACAATAATGCTCAGCAACCTAAGCCAGACTTACAACGGCACGCCAAAGACAGCCACGGCAACCACTAATCCGGCTGGACTGAGCGGAGTGACGATCACTTACAACGGCTCTTCCACGGCGCCGACAAATGCGGGTAGCTACTCAGTGGTGGTCTCCCTGACAAATGATAACTACACGGCCAGCAACGCCACTGGAACGCTCGTGATCGGCAGAGCAACGCCAACGATTTCCTGGAGCGATCCCTCGGGTATTACTTATGGAACCGCGCTGAGTTCGGCGCAACTTAACGCAATCGCGTCGTTTGGCGGCAGCAATCTGCCAGGGTCATTTGCCTATACGCCAGCCGCAGGCACGGTGCTTAATCCGGGGAACGGCCAAGTAATCTCTACGATATTTACTCCCGCTGATTCTGTGAATTTCAACAACGCATCGACCAGCGTTCATATCAATGTGAATGCTCTTCCAAGTATAAATATTACGAGTCCTACGGCGGGCGCAGTGTTTTTTGCACCGGCAAGCTTGAGCATCAATGCCTCGGCCTCCGATAGTGATGGAACTATCAGCAAAGTCGAGTTCTTCCAGGCTGGCATCTTGCTTGGCACAGACACTACGAGTCCATACAACTTCACCTGGAGCAATGTAGCGGTCGGAAACTACACTCTGACAGCAGAGGCCACAGATAATCTTGGCGCGGCGACAACATCGAGCAGTATCAGTGTTAGTGTGGTTCAACCCATCAATTCCGGAAAGATTGCCTTTGCCGGCAACCGCGATGGCGTCGCGCAGATTTACTCGATGAATCAAGACGGCAGCAGTCTCGTCCGCTTGACCAACAACGCCGCCAACAATGAGAACCCCAGATGGTCGCCGGACAACTCGCGAATTGTGTTTCAGAGCGATCGCGACAATGTGTTCAGCGGCTCGGCGGACGTCTATGTAATGAATGCGGACGGAAGTGGGCAGACGCGTCTGACAAGCGACGTGTATGACGATAGCGTACCGGTGTGGTCGCCTGATGGGACGAAGATCGCATTTCAGAGCATCCGCAATGGCGTCAATTATCAAGTCTATGTAATGAACGCAGATGGCAGCGGTCAGGTGAATATCAGTAACAGCTCAGCCAACGGCGGCCAGCCTTCGTGGTCGCCCGACGGCACAAAGATCGCTTTCGCCAGCGATCGAGACCATGCCGGTTTCTCCAATATCTACGTGATGAATGCCACAGGCAGTAATCAGACGAGATTGAGTTTTAGTGGCAGTGGATTCCGAGATGAACAGCCCGCATGGTCACCCGACGGGATGAAGTTGGCTTTTACCAGTACGCGCGACAGTGTTATTGAGACCTGGCAGGAAACAGATGACGACGGAGGAATACTAGTCAGGACAGCAATACGCAGCAACAAAGAAGTCTACGTAATGAATGCCGACGGGAGTGCAGTGTTGCGACTGACGAACACGCTGGAAAATGATGACTCACCTGCATGGTCGCCCGATGGGACGAAGATTATCTTTCGAAGCGATCGCGAAAGGGACGGTTGCGATCCAACGGCTCAGGTTTGGACGATGAATTCCGATGGCAGCAATCAAGCCAACCTGTCGAATAACGGGTTTGGCGACTACTGCCCGAGTTGGTCACGCTGACGGCGGCTCAATTCGTCCCTTTCACTAAAATGCAAGCGTTCTTTGGGGATGGTATGGCCTGAAAGAACTGCAAAACCGAAACGACGAAAACTCCTGGCAAACATAGAAACTAAGACCGATCATTTACACAAAATATTTGACCCTACCGCCTGACTCTAAACAGTCCCTTCATTCATGCGTCCGGATCACAGACTGAAGTTTGCACTACTTGATCATCGCGCGCATGTCAGAGCGCGCCCGCCGTCGATCTGATAAGTCGCTCCCGTTATCCAGGATGCTTTTTCCGAAGCCAGATAGAATACCAACTCTGCGATGTCCTTTGGATCGCCAACTCTTCCGAGCGGGTGGGTAGTCTTTGAGTGATCCAAAAAGTTTGCGTAGGCTTCCTCGCTCATGCCACCTCGCTTATGAATTTCGGTAATGACTACACCGGGATTCACTGCATTTACCCGTACGCCTTTTGCGGCGAGTTCGAGCGCCGCGCAGCGCGTCAGTTGATCCACACCGGCTTTGGATACACAGTAAGCCAGGACACCGGGAAATGAGCGCAAGCCGGTAACACTGGAGACGTTGACGATGTTGCCTTTGGTCTTGACCAGATAAGGCACGGCCAGTTGCATCAGTTGAAACACCGCGCGCAAATTGACGTTCATCATCGCGTCCCAGGCGGAGAGCGACGTTTCTTCGATTGAACCAGTGGAGATGTGCCCGGCGGCATTCACCAGCACATCGAGCCGGCCAAACTCATTGATGGCCTCGGCGACCGCATGATGAACCTGACTCTCGTTTGTGACATCGACTGCGATAGTCAACGGTTCACCCCCGGTACTCCTGACTGAGGCCTCCACTTCGCTCAGGGCGGACTGATTGCGGCCCAGGGCCACAACCTGGGCCGATTCTGTTGCAAACCTCACGGCCACCGCGTGGCCGATTCCAGAAGTCGCTCCGGTAACCATAACAACTTTGCCTGCAAAACTGCCTTCCATCAATTCTTCCTTTCTGTGCCGCGCGATATATTGAAGGGCGACGTCAAACGACGTAGTGCCCCGAATTTCAAAACCGATTTCAGCGCGACATATTGACATACGCGACCTCAGATTGACTATAATTTCACGCGGACAGAGTTCACACGTGAAAAAGAGCAACCTGTCGCCCGTCCAAAAGTTGGAATAGAAATAAGCAGCACGCTACCAGTCTCGATCTTAAACTTCCCATTTTGAGTTCGGTTAGAAGAGCGTTGCCGATCAAATCACACGAACCCGGTTTTTATCCGTCCAGGCGATCACGCGCGCGGCACGAGCCCCCGTTTCCCAGACCGCGCGAACCTTCGCGCCTGCCGTCGGCTTCAGGCTTTATGACGGCGGCTGCGGCTGCATCTGCGGCCTTGTTCTTTGTGCTCTGGTGGATGCTTCAGGGTGAAGAAACTCCCTGGGCGCCTGCCGGTTTGGCAGCCAGCGTGGTAATGCTCGTAGCGGCTTCTGCAAGGATATTGGTCATGCGGCGAAGGACGCGCTTAGTGCGCCCACAGAACAGCCGGGACTGGCGGGACCACTCAATGCGAAGGGCGTCCGGCAAGGTTATGGAGTCGACCAGCTTGTATTCCGCCGCCTTGCGCGCACTGCAAAAACAGTCTGCCGATGCTGACGCCAGAGAGTTGCCACCAGAAGCCCACCGCGAAATATTCGATCGCTGCACTGACTACCTGAACGGCGCCGAGCAAGCCTTGCTGTCACCCAGCTTGCCGACGGAGGGGCGACTGGCTTTGCGCGCCGGGGTGGAGCGGGTCCAAACTCTCCAAAGACATCATTTGCTGACTTGGGCCAGGAGTTCGGCTCGCGCCCTCACACATGAAGCGCAGCAGCGCGTTCGCCTTTATGAAAAGCTCGAGACAGCAAATCGCGCGCTGGAGTGCATTGATTCCGCCTTAAAGGTTTATCCTGACGAGGAGGAGCTTAGAGTCTCGGCTCGAGCAGTGCGCGAATTCATGACATCGAGTAGAGTGGCCCATTGGGTCGAGCTCGCCGAGCGGGCGGCGTTCAAAGGCTACTATCGGAGGGCGATCGATCGCTATCGAGATGCCTTGTTTTATCTTACCCGCGACGGCCCGGACCAGGACCGCGAAGACGGCGCAGAACGAATAACCCGGGAGATTGATTTGTTGCGAGCGCGATTGGCAACCCAGCGGGCCAACATCGACCCGTCCACCGACAATACCAGGGCCGGAAAACAGGGATCATAGTGTCCCTACGATCCTGTCACTGGGCATTCAACCGTTAAGACAAACGGCGAGGACGCAATGTTCAGCAGAAAATGCCCAAGATGTGGTAGCGAAAAGGTCCGGCTGGGTTATCGCCGAAGTCCCTGGTTCCTGAGATTGTTTGGCATCCACAATCTTTTATGCGATCATTGCAACTGGTTATTTACCGGAATCGGGGTTCCCTGGATAGGCCCGCGCAGATCCAAACGATGAGATTAGGCACGACGCCTGATGATCGGGGCTGGTTTCTAATTGCAGGTGCGGGATTGCCGTTCACCAATTAAGGCGCATCCGGGCGTTTGAGAGAATTAAGAACTTTCGAGGTTTAAGCCATGAGTAAGAAAACTCTCATCATTTTCGCTGCCGTGTTCAGCCTGGGTATGATTTTTTCAGTGCTGGCGCTGGCCCAATCGCCGGGCGCTCAGTCTCCCTCTAACGCCACGGACGACCAGGGAATCAAGAGATACCGAGTGGGGCCCGGAGATATTCTGGACGTGAGAGTCTTCGGTCAACCCGATCTGAACTCTACCGTCGAGATTGATGAGGACGGTAGTATCTCTTCGCTCCCCTTCATTGAAGATCCTATTCCTGCCAAATGTCGTAACGAAAAGGAAATTCAGAAGTCTATCACCGAGGCTTATTCCAAGTACCTGATAAAGCCGCGTGTCAGTGTGCGTATCATGGAGCGCCGGAGTCGCCCACCCGCAGTGGTATTCGGGGCGGTGCGAAGCGCTGCGCGTTTTCAGATGATGCGGCGCGTGAGATTACACGAATTGCTGGCGAGCGCGGGAGGCATTACCTTGAATGCCAGCGGAACGATTCAGATCATTCACACCGAGGCGGAATTGTGTGTGGAACAGGAAGGTGTCGTGCAGACAGTAGCCGCTTCACTTTCCGATAAGTCGGTAGGGACTTCTTCCCCAGAGAAGTCGCCCGACACTTCGGGCTCGGACATCGGTCAGCTCCAGGTTTACCAGATTGCCAACCTCAAAAACGGTCTGGGCAAAGACAACCCCTACATTCGCCCTGGCGATATTGTGATTGTGACCGAAGGCGAGCCCGTCTTTGTCACCGGCGCGGTCGTTGCTCCGCACCAGCTGATTCTGAAGGACGGAATGACTCTGGGTCAGGCCATTGCCATGTCGGGTGGGGCAACTCGACAGGCGAAGACCAACGAAGTTCACATTTATCGCAAGCAGGAAGGAAAGATTGGCTCGGAGGACCTGAAATATGACTTCGAGGCGATCAAGAAAGGGAAGCAGACGGACGTCCTCCTGCAGCCTTACGACATCATTGAAGTTCGCCAGATCGGAACATTCGCGCCCAAAAACCTTGCCGATTTCTTTTTGAATACGATAAAGGGAACCGCGGGATATCTCCCAAACCTGATTCTTTACTAGAAGCGGCGTCAACTCACGTAACGAAGGGCCGGCGAACCCGAGCCGGCCTTTCAATTGTCCTCGGGAAAATTGGAAAACAAGAATGAGTCAACGAATCAGGTCTAACAAAGCCAAAAGAAGTCGTGGGTTTACCTATCTCTGGATCTTTGGTCTGGCGGTCTCGGTCTTTCTGCTGATCTATTTCGAGCAGACGTCTTTGCTGTACATCCTCGCCACTCTGGGTGTCACGGTCTTATTGGTCATCGTGGCTACCGCCGACCTTGGACAAAGTGAGCGGTCATCCGAAGGTCCCGCCCTGTCGTCTGACACTTCGTCTCGACCGTCCGCGGTGAAGACCCAAAAGTGAAGGGCGATCCAGTTTTCAACACATGACGCGAAAACTCTCCGTCCGATCCGTCATCAAAACCGTTCCAGGTCCTTCCCGACGATAACTTTTCCGTTGTAGCCGCCGGCCCGTACGCCCGCCAGCAGTTCGTCATCGCTCGCGCCCATGCGGACGATGTGATCTAAAATCAGCAGCTTGGGGCGAATGCGTGTTGCCAGGGCCCCAAGTTCCACGTCAGATGTATGGTACTGGCGGCAATAGCGCGGCCAATCCTTTCCGCCGGGACGATCCTCTGGTTTCAGGCGCGACGCGGAATAGACTTCGTGGATCAGAATGTCTACGCCCGCGGCAGCTTTGACCAGCGCTTCACTTGGTCTGGTGTCGCCGGAAATCAGGATCGAGCGATCGGCCGTGTCGATGCGATAAGCAAAGGCATTCTTCCAGGCTCCGTGCTCAACCAGGATCGCGGTGACTCGCACACCGTCTTTTTCGTACACGACGCCGCCGCGAATCTCGTGCACGTCGACCCGATAGCCACCGGCTACTTCATGCTCCAAACCGTCTGTACGAATCCGGATGTCTTCCGAATATGCCGCCAGCAGATGGTTGGTCATTCGCTGCAAGCCGCGCGGACCATACACCTGAAACGGCGCGCGCCTGCGCATGACCCAGGACGTCAGAATTAAGTCGGGATATCCCAGCGTGTGATCGCTGTGTAAATGCGTGATGAAAAGCGCCTCTGGCCCGCTAATAGGAAGATTGGCCGCTTTCAAACGCCGCATCACTCCCGGGCCGGCATCGAACAAGAAGACCCGGCCATCAACAACAACCGCGGTTGCTGGCCCTGAGGCGAAAGGGTCAGGATAGGGCGTGCCCGTACCCAGCAGGACTACTTCAGTCGCCGGCGTGGCTGTATCAGTGACCGGCCGCGTTAACGGACCCGGCCCGATTAAGGAAACAGTCCACCCAAGCATAAGTGACAAGAGAATTGCCGGCGCAGTATTCATACGGTTTGCGACTCCCTGGAAGTTTTGCAGCGAAGGCTGGTATTGACAGCGTCTGAATGAAACTACGCAACGACCTTTCATGGCAAGCTCGGAGCCTGCGGGAAATAAGGCCGCGGCGCGGGCCCGCCCGGGAACGCGTCAGTTGGATTTTTTCCGGTGCCTCGATTAGAGTATCTCCGCCCTGACTCAGGTTTATAAGATTTTCCGGAGGACCAAACCAAATGAAGAAGATCAAGATAGCTCTGGCGTCGATGGCGGTAATTGCCATGGCCTTGTCCATGACACTTTCCGCGCTTCCTCGACCTGTAAGTGCGCACGATGGTGAGCTTACCTATCCAGAGACCAAACGCGGCGATGTCGTTGATACCTACTTTGGAACCAAAGTGCCCGATCCCTATCGCTGGCTTGAGGACGATAATGCGCCCGAAGTCGCCGCCTGGGTAGAAGCCGAGAACAAGGTGACCTTTGGCTATCTCGACAAGATTGCCTATCGGACGCAGCTCAAGGAGCGCCTGACCAAGCTGTTCAATTATCCAAGGTTCTCGGCGCCGACTCGCCGCGGAGGGAACTTTATCTTCTCAAAGAACGATGGGCTGCAGAATCAGAGCGTCTTCTATATTCAAAAGGGTCTGGACGGAACGCCGGAACTCTTGCTCGATCCGAACAAGTTTTCTGCCGACGGCACGTCGCAACTGGGTGGGTTCTCGCTGTCCGAGAGCGGGAAGTATGTTGCTTATGGAATCTCCGAAGGTGGGTCCGACTGGAGAGATTACTACGTCCTCGATGTAGCGACGAAAAAACCGCTCTCCGATCATCTGGAGTGGGTGAAGTTTTCCGGCGCCAGCTGGCGAGGCGAAGAGGGGTTTTATTACAACCGTTATCCCGTGCCGCCAGCCGGCAAGAAGATGGCCGGCAAGAATGAATTTCAAAAGATCTACTACCACAAAGTCGGCACGCCGCAATCAGACGACAAACTGGTTTACGAAGACAACGAACACCCGCAGCGCCGTCAGTCGATCGGTGTGACTGAGGACCAGCGCTTTGAGGTTCTTGGTGTCTCGGACTCCTCATCAGGGAAGAGAGGCAATTCAGTTTTCTTCCGCGATCTGGGGCAGGGCGACAAGCCGTTCACTCCCATCGTGGCTGAGATTGGCGAAGACAGTTACGGCGTCATCGACGACGTTAACGGCAAATTCCTGATCGAAACGAATCACGGCGCGCCCAACGGCAAAGTCGTGCTTTACGATCCGCAGACTAAGACCTGGAAGGACATTTTGCCTGAGCGACCCGAGCCTTTGCAGAGCAGCGGCACCACCGGCGGCAAACTGTTCGCGACTTATTTGAAAGACGTGACGACGCGGGCTTACGTCTACAGTCTGGACGGAAAACTGGAGAATGAAATTCAACTTCCGGGGCTGGGCTCGGCCGGCGGGTTCGGTGGGCGCAACGACGACAAGTTCGTCTTCTACAGCTTCACCTCGTTCAATTATCCGCCTACGATCTTCAAGTACGACATTGCCACAAAGAAGTCTTCCGTGTTCCGCACAGTGGATATTCCCGGCTTCAAAGCAGCGGACTATGAGGTGAAACAGGTTTTCTACAATAGCAAAGACGGCACGCGCGTGCCGATGTTCGTCACGTACAAGAAAGGACTCAAGCTCGACGGCAATAATCCTACGGTGTTGTATGGCTACGGCGGCTTCAACATCACCACCAGCCCGGGATTCAGCGCGCTGCGCATCGCGATGCTCGAGCAGGGTGTAGTGTACGCGTCGGCGAACATGCGTGGCGGTGGCGAGTACGGCGAGAAATGGCACGAGGCCGGAACCAAGCTGAAAAAGCAGAACGTGTTCGACGACTTTATCGCCGCGGCGGAATACTTGATCGCCCAGAAGTACACGTCGTCCGCCAGGCTCGCGATCCAGGGCGGCTCGAACGGCGGACTACTGGTGGGCGCCTGCTCGAACCAACGACCCGAATTGTTCAAGGCTGTAGTGGAACAGGCGGGCGTGATGGACATGCTGCGCTTTCACAAGTTCACCATCGGCTCGGCGTGGATTTCGGATTACGGGTCGAGTGAACAAAACGAGGCGCAGTTCAAAGCGTTGTATGCCTATTCTCCAATCCACAACGTCAAGCCGGGAACGAAATATCCGGCGACGCTGATTACGACTGCCGATCACGACGATCGCGTTGTGCCCGCGCATAACTTCAAATATGCAGCGGCGCTGCAAGCGGCCCAGGGAGGCGACAATCCCATCCTGATTCGCATCGACACTAAATCCGGTCACGGCGCCAGCAGCACCACGAAGACGCTGGAGCAGCAGACGGACATCTACGCCTTTTTGTTTCAGAACCTGGGCGTGACGCCGAAGTACTGAGATATTCGAGGCCCTTTGGGCCGACCGTCAGGGCGGCCTTTCACACTAACGACTTGCGGTAGCATGGCCCGGAGTCTATCCGGGCCATTCCCATGACAAACACAGTTTCAGACAATCAGGAACCGGTCTCACGCCGCAACTCCCGCGAGAACCTGGATCGTCTGCTCGACGAGATCATCGAGCAGCCGGAGCGGCGCGCCGAGGTCACCAGTTCGATCGAAGAAATGTTCGGGCAGGAAAAGGCCGTCATGATCCTCGACATGTCCGGGTTCTCGCAAACTACCCAAAAACTCGGCATTGCCTCTTTCCTGCTGATGATTCATCAGATGCGACGAATCGCTGCGCCGTGCGTGGTTGCCCACAACGGCCTGGTCCTAAAGGCCGAAGCCGATAATCTCTTTTGCCTTTTCGACACGGTGAGTGACGCGGTGCGCGCCGCCCAGAAAATGACGCGGCATCTGACCGCCGCCAATCACATCCTGCCGCAGGCCCAGCGCCTGTATGTCTCGATCGGGATCGGCTACGGAATGATCCTCAATATCGCCGACGAGGATTTGTACGGCAACGAAGTTAACCTGGCGGCTAAGCTTGGGGAAGACATCGCCGGCATGGGAGACATTCTGCTCACTTCCGCCGCCCATGCGCAATTGCAGGAGTCCGACATTGTGTGCAAAGAAGAAACGGTGAGCATCTCAGGTCTTGAACTAACATATTTTGCCGTGCAGAGGGCGTGAAGTAGTGGTTACATTAGCTAGGGTTTTGAAGGTAGCGGTCACGGACGACACGCTGTCAGTCGACCTTGATGACGGCCGCACTGTCGCCGTTCCCATCGGTTGGTATCCTCGCCTAGCACACGGCACTGATTCCGAGCGAAGCAATTTTGAGATCAGCGGGTCGGGTTATGGAGTGCACTGGCCTGACCTCGATGAGGATATCGGCGTCGAAGGATTGTTGCTCGGCAAACGATCTTCGGAAAGCCCAACTTCATTCGAGCATTGGTTGAAACGCCGGAGAGACAAGCTTCAGCAAGACGCTGCGTAATTCTGCCCCAAACTTCTCACCACCCACTGCTCACTGAGCCAACCGTCAGTTCCATCTCAACAATCAGACGGCCAAGTTCTAGCGTCGATGGTGTTCCCGCTTCTGTACCGGGTCAAAATCTCAGAGACAGACAACTCAACCCGCCGTCCATCTTTTGAAACTCGCTCATGTCGAGCGCGATCGTCTGATAACCCAGGTCTCGCAGTTTTTCTTCCAAAAACGGATAGCCTGAAGCCACCAGCACATGATCGTTGACGCGGACACAATTGGCCGCATACGCCTCGTCGGCGTTCACTCGAACGAGATCGTATTGGTTGAACTCCGGGCGGGCCGCTAGCGCGTCAATCACCACCAGTCGCTGATCGCCCAGCCAGGCAATCCCGCTCTTGAGGTGCAGGATGTGGTTCGTGGCACGCGCATCTTGCGCGTGAGACACGGGCGGGGCCTCTGTGCCACTCTTTGAGATATCCACTTGGCTGCTTGCGTAACCGAATGGCGCGAGCAACTCAGCCAACTGCCGCGCGCCAGCTTTATTCGTCCGTTTGGAGATACCGATGAAGAAATGATCTCCAACTTCGCAGACATCCCCGCCATCCACAGTTCCGGGTAATCGAATAGAAAGTAATGATGGGTAAAACCCGGCCAGCACGTCTTTAATACTCGCGATTTCGCCCGCGCGGCTGGGCGCACCGGGTCGCGTGATCACGGCGCATTGGTCCGGGAGCACGGCGGTGTCTTCAACGAATGTGGAATCAGGGTGAAAGGGATCAGCTTCGAGCCGCGTCAACCGTAGGCCACATTGCTCCAGCGCCAGGCAATAGGCTTCGTGTTGTTTGAGAGCGCGTTCGTAATCAGGAGCGCCGAGGTCGGCAGTGGTCAGTCCTTCGGCGAAGTTTGAAGCAGGAGGGCGGACGATGGCACGGGTAAACACTCTCAAAACCTCACAAAAAAGCGGGGGGAAACCACCTTCCTGACCTTAGAGCCTTTCCATCTTAATAGCTTAATTCCAGGTTGAAAGCCCTTCACTCGCGAAAGGGATCGCTCAACCAGACTCAGCCCGAGGTTGGGAAGGGGGTTTACCCCCGCTTACTTTCTAAAGATTTACGACTTGGTAAACCCGCGCTTCTTCATCAGGGCTTCGACCTTTGGATCGCGGCCACGGAAACTGCGATAGCCATCCGCCGGATCGATTGTGTTGCCGACTGAGAAGATGTACTTGCGCAGGCGCTCGGCGACTTTCTTGTCGTATGGCCCGCCACCTTCGACAAAGGCCCCGAACGCGTCGGCGGTAATTACGTCTGACCAAAGATAACTGTAGTAGCCGGCCGAATACCCGTCGCTGGAAAACACGTGCATAAACTGCGGCGTGCGGTGACGCATCACGATTTCCTTCGGCATTCCCAGTTGGGCCAGCGTTTCTTTCTCAAATGCGTCTGCGTCGATCTTCCTGTCGCCGGCCAAATGCAGCTTCATATCAACCAAAGCAGCCGCCAGGTATTCAACCGTGATGAAGCCCTCATTGAACGTTGCCGACTTCTTGATGCGATCGACCAAAGTCTGCGGAATCGGCTTTCCGGTCTGATAATGAACGGCGAAGCGGTTAAGCACTTCAGGAGTTGACAGCCAGTGCTCCATCAGTTGCGACGGAAACTCTACATAGTCGCGAGCCACTGCCGTTCCTGACAGCGAAGGATAGGTTACGTTCGAGTTCAGACCGTGCAGCGCATGACCGAACTCATGGAACATGGTAGTGGCGTCATCCCATGAGATGAGCAGCGGCTCGCCCGGTTTTCCCTTCACGAAGTTCGCATTGTTCGAAACGATCGTAGTGACGGCGCCGTTGACGCGTTCCTGGCTGCGATAAGCATTCATCCAGGCGCCGGAGCGCTTGCCGGTGCGCGCGTATGGATCGAAATACCATAGACCGATGTGCTTCTTCGTAGTTTTGTCCGTCACCTCCCAAACTCGAATGTCCGGGTGAGCGACCGGAACGTTGGTCGCCGGCGCAAAGTTAAAGTTGAACAGCTCGCCGGCGACCCAGAAGATGCCTTCGCGCAGCTTATCGAGCTGGAGATACGGCTTAACTTCATTCTGATCGAGATCGAACCGGGCCTTGCGAACTTTCTCAGCGTAATAGCGATAGTCCCACGGCTCAATTGTGATCTTCGAACCCTCTTTGGTAGTCAGGGCCTGCATGTCAGCGACTTCTTCGTGCACGCGCGCAACGGCGGGTTTCCACACGGCCTCCATCAACTCCATCGTCCGCTCAGGAGTCTTGGCCATCGAATTCTCCAGCCGCCAGTGGGCATGCGTGGGGAATCCGAGCAGCTTCGCTCGTTCTGCGCGCAGTTGCAGAATCTCCGTGATGGTTGCGTTGTTGTCATGCTCGTCCCCGTTGTCGCCACGATTGATGAACATGCGCCAGACCTTTTCACGCAGGTCGCGGCGATCGGAGTAAGTAAGAAAAGGATCGACGGAGGAACGCGTGTTTGAGATTACCCCTGCCACGCCGGTTTGTTTCTTGGTTACGGCTGCCGCGGCGGCCGCATCCTTTAATGACTGGGGCAGACCGGCCAGATCCGCTTCATCCTTGAGGGCGACGAACTGACCGTCTTCCTCGGCCAAAACGTTTTGACTGAATTTAGTAAAGAGTCCCGCGAGTTTTTGATTAATCTGCGACAGCCGCGCTTTTGCTTCGGCGTTCAGCCGCGCGCCGGAACGAACGAAGTTGGTGTAGTAAAGCCAGACCAGCCGCTGCTGCTCCGCAGTTAGTTTCTTTTTGTCGGGCGAGTTATAGATTGCCTCGACGCGTTTGAAGAGCGGTTCATTCTGAGCAATCTTGTCATTGAAGGCGGCGAGCTTGGGGGCCATCTCTCGCTGGACCAACTGGAACTCCGGCCCGGCCATCGTCGAGCCCCAGACACCGTAAAGGGTCGAGACGCGATCGAGGGTGCTCCCGGCGCGCTCCATCGCCACGATTGTGTTCTCAAAAGTAGGCGCGGCGGACGCTTTGGCGATCGCTTCGACCTCCAGGAGGTTCTGCGTCATGGCTGCTTCCAGGGCCGGCTTGAAAAGGGCGACCTGCACCTTGTCAAAAGGAGGCACACCTCCGTACGGGCCTTCCCAGCCGGCAAGCAGTGGATTCGGCTCGGCGTCGGCATTTGCTCGAGCATTCATCCCGGCTGTTTGGTGGTCCATTCTGTTAGCGATGGCCGCAGCGATCAGGGCGGTGGCAAAGAGCAGCACGAGGCTGCGAGTAATCAAGTAGCGCATAAGATTGATTGTCCTTTGTATTGAAGTTCACGTTTATTGAAGTTAACGGCCTTCATCCGGCGGAGAGATGGAAACGGAGGGTCAGTATATTGGCGAGAGCAATGGTTGTACAGCCGTCTGCCACAGAGCGGCCCAGGATGAGTTTAGACGGGCCTCTGGATGTCCGACAAACTTCAGTTTGTCGACGCACTTAGCTTCTTAACTTGAAGCGACAGCTTCTTAACTTGAAGCGACAAACTGAAGTTTGTCGGACATTGCGCCGTCGGGGCCTCGTGCTGCCGGCGCACTCCATAGGAGCCCGGCCGCTTCACTCCTTCGCGCTCCCGGCACTCAGGGAGCAACAAAGCCGTCCAACGGATTGCCATAGAACGCACCCGTCTTCCAGGCGTTGGGATCCCACTGGCCATCGCCTGCGCCAATGACTTTTACCGGAAGGACCACCGATATGAAATTTAGTGACCTTAAACTTACCGCTAAACACCGTTTGATTTGTGCCGCTTAGCTCGCTCTTCATGCGAATAGTGAATCCGAATGTGCCGGTCCCGAGCGTCGTGCGCTTATCGATGTGCGTAGTGATTGCCGGCGTTACGATCGTCTGCCAGCGCGTGGCGTCAATTGCCTCCGTCGAGCACTCGACGGTGTACCACGCCGCGCCCGCTTCGTTGGTAAAGTCGATGAAGAAGGCGCTGCCGGTATTGATTGGGCCCAGCACAGTGAAACTCATCTCGGGCATCCAGCTCCAATAGTCATCCATCTCAGGAGCCTTCCAATAACGCTTCAGCCGATTCGCGCGCACGATGATCGAAGCCTTCAAAAGCGTAGGAGCCGCTTGATTGGCGCCGGCATCGTCAAGAGTCGAGCGCCCCGCCAACGCGCTCGAGCCCATCGTGAAGATCATAGCTATTAGCAATGACTCAACTAGAAGCCTCTTCATTCTTCCTCCTTCTGATCCGCGCTTATCTGCGTTCATCCGCGGCTAATCTATTCTAGGGCGCGGTGAAACCGGCCAGCCCATTGCCGTACATCGCGTCCGTCTTCCATGACAGCGGATCATATGTGGCATCCTGATCGCCGATGATCTTCAGCGGCAGGATCATGCGAATGCCACCCAGTTTGTTCTGCTTCGCTATGCCGTTATCGACGATGCGGCCGTCGGCGCTCACACTAAATTGCTTGCTAAGGTGGCGCAAATACTAAACGCATTCGGAGAAGCTGGTCAACGAAAATCGCGAGGCCCGCTCATTAGCACCTCGCTTAAGAGGCGGTGTGAAAACTCAAGGTGTGAGGTAGTCAAGCATCAACCTTACCGATCAATGGGCAGTGAGCAGTAGGAGGGAGTGATTGTGCTCTTCAAAGCCCAATGCACTTGCCACTCTCAACTTTTTGAACCGATTCGGCCGGGAAGGTCTTTGGGTTCCAACCCTTTCGCTGCCAGACAGTGCCATCCATGTACTCAATCTGATTGATGATCACGGTTGCGGGGGAGCCCTTTCCCATTTTGGCTCCGGCTTTCGATGCATCGACGACCCACGACGGAGCGAGAGGACTAAACAGTTCGAGGTCTTTGCTCTCGCTCGGCTTGGCCTTGATGGCGCAGTAGAATTGCCGATCAAAAGGATCCGGTATCTCGGTAGGCTGGTACTCCCAGGCAAAGCTCTTGACGATCTTCGCGCTCGCGTTCTTTACCTGGAGTCGATAGAAGTAGAGGTTGGATCCCTTTCTTGTCGACAGCCTGGCGTTGATCTCGGCGTTCCTCATGTCGACGCGACGCTCTAACATGTCTCTGCGGTTCTTTATTTCCTGAGGTTCATCCTTCGTTTGTTGAATGATGTGGATGGGCTCGTTCATCGGCGGATCAGGATCCTGCACTGAGCGGATCATGCCACTGCCAGTTTCGTACTTGCCGCAACTGAATTTGAGGACGACCAGGTCGGAGTCTATTTGCGCACCAGTTTGCGCCTGGGACAAGACGGCGAGCGTAATCAGTGTAGACGCCAGGATTAGTTTCATAGGCCCTCCCAGGGAAGCCCGGTCGATCAGAAGCGAGGGGGTTGACTTGAAATCGTCAGGGGCGATTATTTGGCCAATAGGAAGGGGTTGTCAATGCTTGCGGAGAGGCACAGCCGGCTCCTACATCTCACTCCTTCATCGCGCAATCTTATCGCTATGCCAAATCTTCTTCTTCGCGCTCTTTTTCCGGCGCTTGACGCCGCGGCGGACGGGAAGCTTTTTCGGATCACCGGTGGCGGCTTTCTTCACCACACCGCCTTCGTCTGCGGCGATTTCAGCCAGCGTGCGGTTTGTCAGGACTGAGTATGGTTGGGTTTCAGTGACGTCTTCGCCTTCTTTAGCGTATTGGTCGCGGTGCTTAATCAAAAGCCACTGGTGATCGCGTGTGCGCACGAGCACGAACGAGCCCTTCAGCTTCGTGCCCAGCACGGTGAATTTGAGATCGCCTTTGGCCAGTCCCTTTAATACGCCCTCCGGGTTCTCTGGCGCGTAGACACCATGGTCCCAGACCATCACGGTGCCGCCGCCGTATTCGCCTTCGGGAATTACGCCTTCAAAATCGGCGTAGTCGACTGGATGATCTTCGACCTGCATGGCCAGACGCTTCACCGCCGGATCCATCGCCGGGCCCTTGGGAACAGCCCACGATTTCAAGACGCCGTCGGCTTCGAGACGAAAGTCGTAATGCAATTGCGTCGCGCGATGTTTTTGCACGACAAAGATATTGCCCATCTCGGAAGTTTTCTTTTCCGGGCCGGGCTCGGGTGTTTTGTTGAAGCGGCGCTTCTTTTTGTAGTCGGATAGGGACATCGAAGCTAGTTTCAGGTTTCAAGTTTGAAGTTTCAAGTTGGGCCGGGCTTGATCGTTGTGGAGGGTGGTTTCAAGCGCAAAGGACGCGGAGGATTTCGCAAAGGAACGCAAAGGGTTCTTCTTCGCGTACCTTTGCGCGACACCTTGCGTCCTTTGCGTTACTTCCGGTCAGTTATCCACCAGCGGCCGCGTCCGCTTTCTCCTCGAACAACTCGTTCTGAATTGGGTCGAGACCGAGGACTTCGCGCACGCGCGCAAAGCTGCGGCGGTGAATCGGCGCGGCGCCAAGTTCTTTCAACAGCCGGCAATGCTCAGGCGTGGGATAGCCTTTGTGGGTGGCAAAGTTGTACCCGGGATGCACCGAATCAAATTCCGCCATCAGAGCGTCACGCGTAGTCTTGGCGATGATCGAGGCAGCCGCGATGCTGGCTGATAGCGTGTCGCCCTTGATAATGCCACGCTGCGGAGCGCCACAGTGGGGAATTCGTCGCGCGTCGACCAGAACAAAGTCGGGTGTGGTCGTGAGACCCCAGACCGCGCGTTGCATGGCGAGCAGTCCGGCGTGATAAATATTCAGCGTGTCGATCTCTTCGACTTCCGCGCGGCCCGCGGCCCAAACAACTGCGTCCTGCTTTATTTGCTGCGCCATTTCATCGCGCACCGTGATGTCGAGGATTTGTTTTGAATCATTCAAGCCGCGTAGTTTGTAGTGGCGCGGCAGGATCACCGCGGCGGCGACCACCGGCCCGGCCAGCGGCGCCATGCCGGCTTCATCAACACCCGCGATAAGATCAAAGCCCTGCTCCCAAAGCTCGATTTCGAAACGCAGTAAATTGTGAAGACGTTGGCCCTCGGCGCGGTTCTTACGCCAGCGCTCTCGGATCTGTTTCGCCAGATGATGAGCGCCCTGGCGCGCATCGGACTCGAGGGCTTCGACCAGGCCTTTAGGAACCGGGCGAGCGCGATCGACAAAACGCTCTTTGAGCTCCGGAATTGGTTGCGCGAGAAGTTTGTCGAGTGATGACATGATCAATCCTAAAAGCGGGGCATTAGCCCGACCGTCAGGGAGGGCTTCGAGAGTGATTACAGCCCTCCCTCACGGTCGGGCTTCTGACACACCGTCTCTGCGCAGTGTCGCCAGCGACTTCTGATCCAAAACATGAACATAGGCCGCCGGCATCGTCCCTACTGAGATCGTAAATGCCGGCTGGCTTGCCTGTCGCAGCCGCTCGAGCATTGCCTGGTTCTTGAAATAAGTTCGACCTCGGGCGTCAATCAGGAAATCCCCGGGCGTTAACTTTTCGAGTTCCGCGGGATCAGACATTTCAACGCAAACCAGATCAGGACGATTTGCCCGCTGAGCGTAATATGTGCCGACGTTTGGCAGCTCGCCGGCGACGCGTGCACCCGGCCGGGCGCGCCTGGCTATCTCGATCATGGCGTCTCGCATGTAAGCGTCGTAAAACTCGTCCTGCGGAAAATAAGCTCCGGCTTTCGCTGGGCCACCGCCCAACGCATTAACATACAGACGGTAATGCGGCGCTGCATTGGCAGCCGGCCAGAAGGCCGAGATAATCACCAACGAGGACAGCGCGGCGCGAGAATAGATTCCAATGGCTTTGCTATCAAAAGCGTGGGCGCAAAATCTTCCCAGCCGGCGCGCCGCAAACTGAACTCCAATCGCCGCCGTGATTACGATAGCCGGCAAAACGGAGGTGATGTACCGGGTGAATTTGCCACCGGGAAGGGCGAACGCAAGGAACCACAACGCCAGCCACAACAGGAGGAAATAGCGACCGTCACCGCTCTTTTGCTTGAAGAGCAGCCCCAGACCACCCACAAATCCGAGGAGCGTAAGGACCGGAAGTTTTGTGCCGAGCAGGACCAGGTAGAAATACCAGGGTTCGCCTTTCAACCAATCATGGAACCGATGGGGATAAAGCCGCCCCATGAACTCATAGCTGTCATGTCCCATACTCCGGCCGCTGGTGAAATTCGACATAGCTTTCCATGTTCCCGGCAACACGATGGTCGGGTTACAGATCAGGAACACGATGCCCATGACCAAAAAGAATTTCAGGAAACGCTTCTTTCCCATGACCCAGCGCGTGGGAGTCTTTTGGAATGCATAGTAGTAAGCCACGCTAATCACCAACATCACTGGCGGAACATATTTTGAGGCGAACATGGCGCCGAAAGCGGCTGCTGTGGCCCAATAAAAACGTTCGGGATTACGATCCGGCTGGCTTTCGGCGACGCGCTGGCCGCGCAGCCAGAAGACGTTGGCGAGCAGGAAGAAGAAGATAAGGAACGTATCTTCTTTGGCGATGCGGCTGAATCCGATCGCCAGTGGATCGAAGGCCCACAAGGCAGCAGAGATAAGACCCACTTCCAGACCGAACAACTCTGAAGCCACGAGAAAGATCAGGACCGCGGTCAAAGCTCCGAACAAAGCGCCCGGAAGACGCAGCGACGTTTCGACGGGCACATTCACTTCAGGATGCGCGCCAACCAGCGACGTTTGGTTCCATTTCTCGGCGGCGATCACACTGACCAGCAACGCAGCTTTCATCAGAAACGGATGCTCGCCATTGGCCCCCGTGAGGCCCTGCGCCCGGTACTCGGTGACGGCGCTGAGTTTGTTCAGTTCGTCGTCGCTCAGACCTTCGCTGCTTAATCCGGTAACGCGAAACCCGAAGCCAACCAGCACCAGAGCGCTGAGGGCAGAGACGAGGACGGCGCGACGAATAGAGTGTGTGCCGGCTCCAGCGAACAGTTCGGGTCTTAATCCGGCGGTGACTACGGGCAGGGCAGACGACGACAAATCTTTCCGAGACCTCCAGGAACGGCCCAGCTTAGCTTTTATCCAGCTAAGGAGCAACTGTCTGGTCGTGATCTGCTTCGGTGATCGCCCCGTCCCAGCCCTTTAATTGCTGAACTTTCTTTGCCACGGTAACCAACGCTTGATTTACTTTACGCACTTAATGGTATACACCTTTTTATGTCTGACGAATTCACAATGAAGGCGCTTGAAGAGAAATACAAGGCGCTGCTCAAACTGCGATACCAAAGAGCGCACGCAGAACGGTCTCTGGCTCAAATTGACGAGCAAATCGCTAAGCTGACGCCAAAGGTAATCGCCTTGGCGGCGCTCGTTGACGAAGTGCCAGAAGACAGAATATTAAGTATAGAAAAGTACTCGACGAAACCAGGCCTGAGGGTTATTGGTTTTATCCTTTGCTGCAAGTATTTATTCGCCACGATCTCAACATGCAACCAATATTAGCTTTGGTAGATTCTGGTTCAAGTAATTGTGTTTTCTCTGCCTCAATGGGTGAAGTTCTCGGAATTGACGTCCCGTCCGGGACACCCCATAAGTTCCATAGCTTTAACCTAGAGACGCCTGGTTTTGTGCATAAAGTACGTTTACAGGTAACGGGGTTTTCCCACTGGATCGAGATTGACGCGGTATTTATTGAATCGGAAGTAATGGCAATCTTGGGGCAATCGGGCTTTTTTGAGAATTACCAAATTGTCTTTGAACGGTTTAAGCGCCAGTTTGAAATAAACACTAAGACCGACGCCATAATCCGAAATAGACGCGGACATGGCCGGGGACGTTAGTAGATAAACCTAGCCTTAAAGGAAGGGACTTTGAAGAGCATTGCTTGGGGATAGCCCTTTGTCGCTGCGTCTTTAACTGCCTCAACCGCAGTGCTGCCAGTACCCACGACAAACTCCACGCCATCCTTTTCAATGATGGTGACCCATTGATTCTCGTGGTCTTTTATTAGATCAGCAAAAGCTGATTCCTTATCTAGTACGGCTGGCATCACGTAATCCCCTTTTTTTCCTGAGTCCATAGACTCCATAAGAAATAATGCCGCTGTATAGCACTAAAAGCAAGAACGGACAAGCAAAAAGGGGCGGGACCTTCGCCCCGCCGCTGGTTGGTTTGCCTTCTCAGCGAGACGTATTCAGTTGTCAGCGAAACTGATCAGGTAACGCTCCTCAGCAGGACTGGCGGACGCGTCAAAAGACCGACTTCAGCCGGTCTGGGGGACTGAGAAAAGACCGGACCCAAGTCCGCACTTAGGACATGGCCGCCTTTTCCGGAAAAGAAGCTTGCAATTACCGCACAAATCAGCGAATATGGGCGCTTGATTTCAAAACCCGTGCCCCTTCGTCCGCTGCTAATTTCAGCGAAAGCGAAGGGGTTCTGACTGGCTTTACCACAATCATTCATTGAAGGAATAACAGATATGGCACCACCAGCACTTCAGCAAGAGAATGCCACGGCTTCCTCGCCTATGGCACCGCCACCACTTCAGCCAGAGAATGCCCCGGCTTCCTCGGCGCCGCCGTCCAGGTTGGATCAGAAACTTCATCAAATCCTCTACAAGCCTGAGGCGCGCACGGTCCTTGAGGCGAAGCCGGAGCCGGAAGTTCTGGCGGAGCCTCCGTACCCGATTCACCCCGACCCGCAGCCGATGACCAAGTCCGAGTACCAGAAGCTGAACGCGATTCGCACCTGGAAGACCTGGGGCTCGCCTTATTTCAAGTCGCGCTGGTACAGCAATGACCTGCGGCCGATCATTCCTTATCTGTTCACTGAGTGGAAGTGCAATCTGGATTGCCACTATTGCTGGTCTTACAACAATAAGGTCAAGGGCATGACTGAAGACACGGCCAAGCGCTCGATCGATTGGCTGCATTCGATCGGCTCGCGCGTGTTGGCGCTGATGGGCGGCGAGCCGCTGCTGCGACCCAAGTTCATTCACAAGATTGTTCACTACAGCGCGCAGAAAGACATCTTCGTCTACCTGCCCACGAATGGCCGCCTGATGAAGCCCGAAGTAATCGATCGCCTGGGCGACGCCGGTATTGCGACCGTCAATCTGGCAGTCGATTCAGTCAAAGACAGAAAGTCTTTACCCAAGGCGTTGGATCCGATTCGTCCGTACTTTGAGTATCTGGTTAAGCGGCAGCATCACTATGGCTACACCGTGATGTTCAATATCAACATCTGCCGCAACAACATGGATGACGTGAGAGAGTTGACGGAAATCGCTCACGACGCCGGCATCGCTACGGATTATCACATCAACGAAACGCCGATGATGGAGCAGGACCACTTCAAGCACCTTGATGAGAACGTCACCTACCTGACGCCCGACGATTGGTCAAAGGTGGACGACCTGCTGGATTATCTCGACGACAAGCGGCACAACGAAGGCTACAAGATGGTCAACCAGAGCAAGCACATGCAGGAGATGAAACAGCTCATGCGCGGTTCGGTGCCGCCCTGGAACTGCCGTGCCGGACAGAACTCGCTGATCATTCGCACCGATGGAACTTTGGCTCCGTGTTTCCCGATGTATTCAGCGACGCACGACTGGGGCACAATTGAGAATCCAAAGTTCGACGTCGCGCAGTTGGACGAGATGAAGAAGGAGTGTTCGACGCACTGTCTGTCGACCTGCAACTATATCCTTGCCCACTGCTACGACACCAAGCGAGTCGTCAAGTGGATCGCGAAGCAGGCCATGCACGGCTTCAAAGGATCGAGCGATACGATCCAGTAAGTCGCTATTCAACCAGAACTGAAAACAACAAAGCCCACGGCGTAAAAGTCGTGGGCTTTCGCTTTCATAATGGGTTGCGTACTTGGTTTCTGGATGTTGCCGGGAAGAGAGACGCGGTGAATCTGACCGGCGCTAAATTCCTAGACCGTCTTTCGACCGTCGATAAGTTCAGGCACGATGCGGTACAGAGCGATATCGACGGCCCGTCCCAGAGCGTCAAGCTCAGTGGCACTAATCGCGGGTGTCAGGGAAGGATTTCGTTCGGTGATGAGGTTCATCGCCTGCTGCATCTCTTCTTTGCGCGTTATTTGCTCAGCTTTACCGATAACCATGACGCTGCGCCAATGTGTGCTGTCAGTTATTTCCTCAACCTGCAAACAGACTTGTGGGTTTGCGTCGATGAACTGTGTCTTCATTCCCTGGGTGGTAAAGAAAAACAGTTCCTTGCCGTCGTACCCGTAGTGCATGGGCACTACGTAGGGCCGGTTATTGCGCGCGCAGCCAAGGTGGCCAAAGTTTTCGCGTTGCAGGAGCGCGTGCATTTCGGCGGGCGCCATGTCTTCAACTCTTAGCATCGGAAGTTACTCCTTTGGGAGCCAGCGGAAGCGATCTCAGACGCACGCCAGTCGCGTGGAAGATCGCGCTACCGACCGCCGGCGCGAGACCGACGATCGGAGTTTCTCCGGCGCCGGCTGATGGAATATCTTTGCGATCGACCAAAACGACTTCGATCGACGGCAGGTCGCTGAAGCGGGGCACGCGATAGCTGGAAAACTTTGGGTTAAGGATCTTGCCGTTCTCGAATTGAATCGACTCGAACAACGCGCCGCCAATCGCCATCACGATCGCGCCTTCGATCTGGTTCTTCAGATGAGTCGGATTGACGACGGCGCCGCAGTCAAATGCTTCGACCACCCGCACGATTCTCACTTTAGAACTATTCTTGTCGGCGTCTTTGGCGTTTGGTTTCTCGATCGCGATTTCGGCGCAGGTCGCCACGTAGCCGTTTTTTTCAAAGCCGCAGGAAATGCCAAAGCCTCGCTCCGCGGCGGGTTTTGCCTGGCCCCAGCCGAACGCCTTTGCGGCTGCTTCCAGCACACCACGCATTCGTTCGTCTTTGATGTTCTTCAGGCGAAACGCCAGCGGATCCATGTTGAGAGCGTGCGCGAGTTCGTCGATGTGGGTCTCGCGGGCAAAGTGGTTCGCTGTTGCCGCCAGCCCGCGATACGAGCCCTGGCGCAACGGCGAGTTCGAGGCATGAAACCGAATATCGGTATTGGGAATGTCGTATTTGATCTGAATGCCCGAAGATCCCGAGTTGTAATTGTGAAACTCCCAGGCGGTTATTGTGCCGTCTGCCTTAACGCCGCTTTTGATATCGATCACGCCGGCAGGTCGAAAGTATGCCCAGGTAAACTCTTCTTCGCGGGTCCAGACCAGCTTCACCGGCTTGCCTGTAGCTCGCGCGAGACGCGCCGCTTCGACGGCGTACTCTCCGGTGTGTTTGCCGCCATAACCGGAACCCGTGTCTGGAACGATCACGCGAACTTTGTCCTCAGGGATGTGGAAGGCTTCGGCCAGTTCGCTGCGCACGCCGAACGGTCTTTGGGTACCGGTCCAAACGGTGAGCTTGTCGTCTTTCCATTCCGCGACTGCGGCCCGCGGTTCGAGCGGCGCGTGCGCAATGTACGCGACTGTGTAACTCTGTTCGAGCTTCTTGTTCGCTGCGGCCAGGCCATCAGCGATCGAACCCTGTGGGCGCGAGCCACGGCCGCCGCCCTCACCACCTCCACGTCTTTCCGCCGCGGGTTTTCGCAAAGCATCAAACAGTTCCGCGTTTGAAATCTGCCCCGGCGATTTCCAATCCACGGCGATGACGTTCGCGGCCCTGGTCGCAGTTTGCTGATCCGCCGCGGCTACGCCAATAAAATTACCGTCATGCACAACCTTAACGCCGAGCATGGCTTCGGCGGCTTTCGTATCGGAGGAAATCAGAGTTGCATTGAAGGTTGCAGGGCGAACGACTTTGCCGTACAGCATGCCTTCGCGTCTGATGTCCGTGGTGTATTGGTGCTTTCCGGTGACAAAGTCTCTGGCATCGACTTTCGTGACCGACGTGCCGGCGATGGTCCAATCCTTGGGTTGAGTCGTAGCAATGTTGTCAGGAATGACCTTGACCAGCTTACGGCCTTTCGCAACTTCGGCTAAAGAGAGTGACTTTGACTTGTCGTGATTGACGAAGCGCGCGTTGACGAGCGTCACCGAAGCGGGCTCGACACTTAGCTGCTGCGCTGCAAGATCGATGAGCATCTCGCGAGCGGCGGCCGCCGCTTTGCGCAATCGCGGCGCCATCGTCGGCGTGGAAAGACTTCCGAACGTTCCCATATCGAAAGGTGTCAAGTCAGTGTCGCCCATCACCAGATGAATCATGGGAAGGGGAACATGCAGTTCTTCGGCGACGGCTTGGGCCAGAGAGGTGCGAATGTTCTGGCCCATCTCGACCTTGCCGGTAAAAACCGTCACGCCGCCATCTTCGTCGATGTGGATCCAGGCGCCGATATCGTTGGGTTGGCGCTCGTTGCCTCGGCCGCGTCCGGATTCGCCTTGCCCGCGTTCTTGTTGGGCAAGCGCGCGACTCAGCGGGACGATGAAGACGATGCCCGCGCCGAGGGATTTGATAAAATCGCGGCGATCGAAATGAAAGTTGTAGGCCGGCTCAGCAAAAAGTTCGTAACGCTCAGTTTCGATTGCGTCAATTACGTCGTGTTCGTCGATCATTTCGACACCTCCTTGGCCGTGCCTGAGGCAATCTCGATCGCGTTGACTATTCGCTGATAGGCGCCGCAGCGGCAAATGTTGCCATTCATGCCGCTGATAATCTCATCCCGTTTCGGTCGCGGGTTTTTTGAAAGTAAGGCCGCGCCCGCCATGATCATTCCCGAAGTACAGTACGCACACTGCATCGCATCGGCTTTGATGAAGGCTTCCTGCAGCGGATGCAACAGCCCATCTTTCTCGAGACCTTCGATCGTGGTGATCTGCTTGCCGGTCGCGCGGCCGACTTGCGTGATGCACGAACGTGTCGCCTGCCCGTCAATGAGCACGGTGCAGGCGCCGCATTGGCCTTCGCCGCACCCGTACTTGCTGCCGGTCAGGTTGAGATCGTTGCGCAGTACGCTGAGCAGACTCGTCGCCGAATCCACATCCATCGTCAGCTTCTTTCCATTGACGTTCAGCGCCGTGACTTTGCCCATAAGAAACCTCCGCCTTACAACTTCCGAGCACGTTTGATGGTTGGAGGGCTAAGTATACATCCGCCTTTGCGCGTTTGGGAAAATGGTGATTAAATCCGGGGCGAAGGATCGGGGCAGTAGCCCGACCGTATCGACATTGAATCAATGGAACCCGAAAGCACACAGCCGTGTTTCGCAGTTTGCATCAATAACTCCGCCCACCCTGATGATTTGAAAGCCAGAACCATCTATCAGGTGTTGGCGGATGAGTCGGCCGCGCGAAGCAATTACATCCGAGTTGTAGATGAAACGGGCGAAGACTATCTCTATCCGGTCGAACTCTTTGTCATCATCAACGTGCCCGCCGAAGCACAGAAGGCGTTCATGCAAGCAGTCTCTCACTAAAAAATGAATCAGCAATCGAATAAGGAAAACGATCCAGAGTTGCTGGAAGAATATGACTTTAGCGAAGGCGTGCGCGGCAAATATGCGGCCCGTTTTGCGGAAGGCGCCAACGTGGTGGTGCTGGATCCGGATGTAGCTGAAGTTTTTACGGACTGACGTTTGAAATCTAACGCATGTGGGTTCCCATCGGAGACACCAATGAAACCAAACCGCTTCTTTAACCTGACAGCCGCTGTTCTGTTGCTCGTTCTGTCCGGCTTTGCTTCGTTTGCGCAACCGGGGCAGATGACGCAGAAAGAGCGCGAACTCGCCGACTATATCAAGAGCCATTACACCAAGCGCGAAGTGATGATCCCAATGCGCGACGGCGTCAAGCTGTTCGCAGCCATCTACGAGCCGAAAGATACAAAGGAAAAGTATCCGATCATGCTTGACCGCACGTGCTACAGCGTCGCGCCTTACGGTGCGGACAAATTTCGCACGTCTCTTGGACCCGATGAGTTGTTTCCACGTGAAGGCTACATCTTCGTCTATCAGGACGTGCGCGGCCGTTACATGAGTGAAGGCGAGTTCGAAGACGTGCGGCCCTACATCGCCAACAAGAAGGGAAATCAGATTGACGAAACCAGCGACACCTATGACACCGTCGACTGGCTGATCAAAAACGTCGCAAATAACAATGGCCGCGTTGGGGTGTGGGGTATTTCGTATCCCGGTTTTTACACCTCGATGGCCGGCATCGATAGTCATCCGGCCGTCAAAGCAATCTCTCCACAGGCGCCGGTTTCCGACTGGTTTCATGGGGACGACAGTCATCACAACGGCGCGCTATTTCTGACCCAGAACTTTTCGTTCTTTACCGGCTTTGGCCAGCCGCGACCGACGCCGACTTCGAACAACGATTACGTGAAGCGATTCGTTTTCGGGACGCAGGACGGCTACAAGTTCTATCTGGAAATGGGCGGACTGGGGAATTCCGGAAACGTTTACCAGCAGAAGCTGGGCCTGCGCATCAAGTTCTGGGACCAGATGATGGAGCATCCGAACTACGATCAGTTTTGGAAAGAGCGCAACATCCTGCCGAATTTGAGGAACATCCGCGCCGCGGTGATGACCGTCGGCGGCTGGTACGACAACGAAGATCTGTACGGCGCGCTGGAAACTTACCGCCACATCGAGCGCCAGAATCCCGGAATCTTCAACGTGCTGGTGATGGGGCCATGGTTTCATGGTGGCTGGGCACGTGCGGATGGTGATTGGTTAGGCACGGCTTACTTCGGCAGCAAGACCGGCGTTTTCTATCGTGCGCATTTTGAGCTTCCTTTCTTCAATTACTTTTTGAAGGACAAAGGCGACATCGCCCAGATCAAGGAAGTCAACGCTTTCGACACCGGAGCAAATCAGTGGCGTGATATGCCTGACTGGTCGCCGACGGTTTCTCGTGACACGCCGCTTTATTTGATGGACGACGGCAAACTCAGATTTGGAGATGGGGTCACCGGAAAGCGTCCACCAACCGGAGCCAGGGTCTTCGATGAGTACACGAGTGATCCGATGAACCCGGTTCCCTACACGCAGAAGATCACGCTCAACTATCCGCGCGATTTCATGACCGAGGACCAACGGTTCGCTGCGACCCGGCCGGACGTGCTGGTTTACCAGACCGATCCGTTAACTGAAGACATCACGGTCGCGGGCAGCATCAAGCCTGAGCTTTTCATTTCTTCCAGCGGCACGGATTCGGATTTTGTCGTCAAACTGATCGATGTTTTTCCCGACGATTACCTGTATCCGGAAACCGGGAACAAACTGCCCAACGGCCAGCCCGAACGAGTTAAGCCACCCGACGATTCAGCCGCGAGTGTCTTCAAGCCCGGCGGTTATCAAATGCTTCTGCGCGGCGAGCCGTTCCCGGCGCGTTTTCGCAACAGCTTTGAAAAACCCGTGCCGCTGCGGCCGAACGTCCCGGCAAAGATCTCGTACGTCATGCCCGGCATCGTGCACACGTTTCGGAAAGGCCACCGCATCATGGTGCAAATCCAGAGCACATGGTTCCCGCTGGTCGCGCGTAACCCGCAAACGTTTATGGCGAATTACAAGCTGGGAACCAACGCCGATTTTCAGAAAGCTACCCAGCGGGTCTATCACTCGGCGGCGAATCCTTCGCGGGTGGTGCTGCCGGTGTGGAAGAGGTAGAGATGCAAATAAGCTTACTTGACGCGGGGGACCGCTTTGTAAACAATGTCTGCATTGGGCATTACCTTTTGCCAGGAATTGAATTGGCTGCGGTGTGGTAACCTAAATTCATGCCGTCGAAGAAGAAATCAGCGGGCAAGTCAACGCACCGTCGCCGCGCAACGAAGCGGGCAGCGCAGGCCCCGGCTTTCGCTCTGGACTTCCAGGGCGGACGCGGGAGTTCTAACGGCACACGTTACGAGCAACCGCTCTACAAGAACCCTGAAAGCAAAGAAGAGCGCGAGAAAAGGCTCAAAAAGAGAGAAGCCTTGACCTTGAAGGCTTTTCGGATAGCTTACGAAAATCACCACCAACGCAAATCTCCTTGATGCCGTACTTCACCTACGATACATCGGTCATTATTTCGAGAAAACTACTGGAGCTGCCGGGCATTTCTGGCAGCTTTCTAATGTCCGGAGTAGTTCTGATGGAGCTGACCGCTAGTGCGAGAGATGATACGCAGCGCAAGGTTTATGAACGATTGTTTCGCGACCACAGAGAAGATAATTCCTTAGTCGTTCCTGATGAAAACGACTGGCTCCTCGCGTCCAGAATTCTTTATTGGTTAGCGCAAAGTCGGAGACGTTCGCTCAAAGGTAAACTTAAGCGACTCCCGATAGGGGCTTCGCAGCGGATGGCTCTCGATGTGCTTATAGCCGTTAGCGCGCGTCGGTGGAAGGCCACAGTCGTAACGGAGAACTGGGACGACTTCAAGGCAATTCAGCGCTATTGCAACACTAAAATTGTCAAAGCCTCCGATTTCTTCAGACGGTGACTTGTCACCGCTTTGGATTGCCTAGCCGTGGTTAGAAAGCTGCGACAAGTCGCAGCACTCCAAAAAAGGAGCGACTTATGATCAAGAGCTTTTTCATGTTGGCGATCATTGCCACGTCCTTCGTCGCCGCCCGGGCCGCTGATCAAAACACTCGTGTGGTCATCTATGACGGTGTCGCCACCGAAGTTGCTGTCGCCCCGAACCCGCCGAATGATCTTTGGATAACGACCAGCGATCTCACGCGCGCCACGAGGTTTGTGATTAAGCCGCAGGGAGTTTGTCGCGACGAACTTTGCTTTCCTCTGCCGAAAAATCGCAAGTCGGAATTCGTTTCAAAGAAAGGCGCCACTACCTGGTTCAACCTGGGCGAGTTCGCGAAACTGATAAGACAACCTGTCGTCACGGATCCGAAGAACGGGATTTGGTATTTCGGGACTCGGGACGCGGAGCAGAACGGATATCTCACGTCGCTCGCAGCGCCGAACTTTAGTCTGCCGGACTTGAATGGCCGGATGCATTCGCTCACTGATTTTCGTGGGAAGAAAGTTTTGCTCGTCACCTGGGCCTCCTGGTGAGGTTGCCGTTTCGACCTGCCAGGCTGGCAGGCCCTCTACAAAGAACTTAGAACCCGGAATTTTGAAATCATCTCGGTCGCCCAGGACACCGGCGGCGCGAAAGACGCCGGCCCGTGGATCACGGCGGCGAAGCCTGAATTCACCGCCCTCGTTGATGAGAAGCAAATCGTCACTCGGAAGTACGGGATGGTTAACGTGCCAACCGCAGTCTGGATAGATGAGCGCGGCCGCATTGTGCGTCCGAACGAAGTTGCTTTTATCGACGATCGCTTCAAACCGTTTACCGGCATGGACTCAGCGCCGTACATCGACGCGATCCGCGACTGGGCCGCAAACGGCGCGAAAAGTATCTATGCACTCAGCGAGAGTGAACTGAAAGCGCGTCTGAAACCGCCGAGCGATGATCGTTCACGCGCGGACGCGGAGTTTGCACTAGCTGAGTATCTATACAAGCAAGGGAAGGGTGTCGACGCGATTCCTCATTTCAAGGAAGCGCAGCGCCTCGATTCCGACAACTGGAATTACAAGCGTCAGGCCTGGGCCTTGTCGGACGCCGAGCGCGATTACGGCACTAACTTTGGCAAAGAAGTAAAGAAACTGAACGGCCAGCCATACTACGAACCGCGCAAGCTGCCCGAGGCGAAGAAGGGAGCTAATGATCAGCCGAGGTAGATTGGATGGAGCGAGCCCGTTGTGAATGGTTGCCGCGAGCCGCGTCAACCCTCGGCTGTGTTCCGGAACCGCTTCGCAGTTACTTCTATCGTCCAAACCGTGACGCCGTCAGCGTCACATCCGCCCGCGCCCAGGCCTTCTTGAAACGCGCCTCGACCAGTGCCGCATCGTCGTTCTTGCCTTGTGCTTTCAGGGCTTGCATCAGGCCGAACAGGGCCCAGCCGTTTTCGCGATTGCGCTTCAGGTCTTCCCAGTAAACCGTTTCGGCTTCAGCGGGACGTTTCGCTTCCAGCAGCAAGGCGCCGAGTGCGTGTCGCGGCGGATAATGGAACTCCGCAGGCTCTGTGTAAACCAGCGCGTCTTCCAAACGCACCGCGCGTTCGAGGCGCGAAATTGCCCCGTCATAATTCTTTTTCGCGGCGGCAATCTCGCCGCCCAGAACTTCCTGCGCAATCGACAGCACCGCGTGGCCGGTGTTCGGCGAAAACAGCGGCTGATCGAGCGACTTGTCCGCCATTATCTCGTTCAACTTCGCAAACTCCTGCTCAGCCGAATTCGTCTGTCCCTTGCCGAGGAAGGCCGTGCCGCGCGCGTAGTGCCACATGCCGCGCAGATACGCGCTGGTCGCCGGCGGCTCAGGCTCGCGCAACATCTCGTCCCACCTTCCGAAACGCGTCAGCGCGTAGTAAGGCACGACACGAAAACCAGCGAGCAGCGGAACTGCTTTCAAAGTTTCGTCGTCGACTCGCGAAGCTGCTTTGCGCGCTGCTTCAATCGCCATCTTGCTGCGGCCGTCAGCCGTCGCCGCAAACCAGAGGAAGTGGAGGTTGTGCGGATAGTAAGCCATCGGGTAGAGACCCTGCGCCCGGCACTGCGAGATGTAATCTTCGTCAGCCGCGATGGCGAGCTCGTTGCTGCGTTGGGCGTCGGCATAGCGTCCCACGCGTTGGTAGATGTGCGCGGGCATGTGCACCATGTGTCCCGCGGCGGGCATTAGCGTGAGCAAACGATCGGCAGCAGCCTCGGCCTTCTCCGCCTGATAGGCTTCCATCAGGTGGATGTAAAGATGCAGCGCGCCCGGATGTTGCGGATTGCGCGCGATGACTGTCTCGGTCAGGGCGACAATTTCCGCGGTCCGTTCGTAAGGCATGCCGTCGCGCGTCCAGTAACCCCACGGCCGCAAGTCCATCACCGATTCGACGTAGAGCATCGCGATGTCCTGATCGTTGGGAAATTGCAGATGCACTTTACGCATCGCGTCGGCATAAGCGACATCTCGCGCCCGGCGATCTTCGGCGCGACCTGAGTAGCGCTGAGTCAAAGCGTCAATTAGCGCCTGCTCGCGCGGCGATGCTTTTGCCTTCAGCGCCACTGCCTTTTGAATTGCTTCGAGCGCTTTCGGCTCGCTGGCTGGATCCATCGGTGCGTTGATGTTCGGGCCGAGCGCCAGCGCTTCTCCCCAGTACCCCATCGCGAGATCCTTATCGAGACGCGTGGCCTCTCTGTATGCTCGGCCTGCTTCCGCGTGATTGAACGCGTACGAAAGATTGAATCCCTGATTCATGAAGAGTTGCGCCTGCCGGTTCCTGGTCGAGACTGGAAACACGTGGTTCCCAAGTTTCTGCAGACGCGGTGCGATGGCGCCCGTCGGCGAAACCGACTGTTGAGCGGGTTCTTTGTAGTGAACGTGATTCGGCGCCGACTTCTGGTCCTGAGCGAAGCTGGTCTTCTCAATACCAACGATTGCCGTGCCGATGGCGAGAGTAACCAGGATGAATCGTTCAAGGTGCATGGCGACTCCTTTCTAACGGTACACTGTGGTGTTTTAGTGTGGGAAGAGGGATTCTACCGCAATCTTGCTATATAGTCACGATCCCGGTTTCGTACTTTGGGCAGGATTTCCATAAGGAGGCTACCGTGCGCCACTCAAAACGTCTGATTTCCAGTTTTGCTGTATTGCGAGCCAGGGTTTGCGCGGAGGCATGACTCTGCGCGTGTACATCATCCGGTTTCAGCAGAAGGTTCTGCGAGCGTGGACCTACGAAATGCCGGATGGGAAGTTAGAGCAGTATCAGATCGCGGTGCAGAACTGAACGTACAAGAGCATATGCTAATTCACTGGCGTCTCTCTTTGTTCAATGTTAGTCTTCAGGCAAGGTGAGACCATGACCAGCATCACGATTGCCATTCCCGATGAACGCCTTCTGAAGCTGAAGGAACTTGCCGCACGCTTTCAGGTCACGCCTGAAGAATTGGTGCGTGTGAGCGTAGAAGAAATCCTGACCCGCTCAGAAGAGGACTTTCAACGTGCGGCCAGTTACGTGCTCAAGAAAAACGCCGAACTCTATCAGCGGTTGGCTTAATGCGTTACCTCACGCTCAACGAAGTTCTTGACCTCTATCGGCAGGCCATGGAACAGTCGGGCGGCGCAGTCGGCATTCCGGGATTTGAACGCACTGGAATCAGCCGTAGCGCAACCACGTATGACCTTCGAAGGTGAAGAACTCTATCCAACAGTTGTCGAAAAGGCCTCAGCGCTCGGTTTCTCGCTGGTGATGAACCATCCGGTTGTAGATGGCAACAAGCGCATAGGTCACGCGGCGATGGAAACTTTTCTCGTGTTGAATGGCTTTGAGATCAACGCTTCGGTAGATGAGCAAGAGCGCGTCATATTGCAACTGGCGGCAAGCAAACTAGATCGCGATGAGTTCACTAAGTGGCTTCACGCTCACGATGATAGTTCGCCTCTCGAAGGAATGACTGAGTCAGTCCCCAACCACCCGCCTGGCTTCCTTTGACCGAAACCTTCAGCACCCGCTCACCATTCACTGCAACCAAGTCGTACTCGGGCTGGTTGGCGCCATATTGAACTGAAACGTCCCACCCGCAACGCGCGAATTGCGCAGCCGCGATTGCCTCAGCCGCCGTAGATACCTGCCAAGATGTCCTCATGAGTCTGTCTAGCTCGCAAGCTCAAGCATCAACCAATCAAGAGTTTCGCATCCGTTTCAAGGATGGTTTGGAGTCGGGAGTCTGAAGCCTTGAATCTCGCGACTCGTTTGGGAATCGTCGCCTGGAGGCGCGCAACCAAATTGCGAATTGCGAATTTCGGATTGCGGAATTCACAATCACGCCCGCTTCTACTCACGCAGCTTCAGCGGGCACAGGCTGATAGGCAGGCCTCTTGAGATACTCCATGACCTCGTCGTGCATCTTCTCGATCTCGGCCAGATACCCTTCAGCCATTGCGGGAAAGTTCTCCGGCGGAACGCTGACGCGGAATTGCGCGACCAGACCTTCAAACCAGTCGATTCTTTCCTGCGTGCATTTCAGCTCAAGGTCATTTTGAATCATCGTCATTTCTCCCGAATGACTTCCACAATGCCGTGCCGACCATGATGTTATGTCACCGCTAAGCCCAACCCAAATGACGTTGACATCATCCTGATAATGCGCGACGATTTTCAGGGGAGTTACCAAAGTGGTAACAAGCCCTCCCCTCAATCCCCTCCCAATGGGAGGGGAAGAAAAGCCGAGCCCTCCCTCACGGTCGGGCTATTGCCCCGAGCCGCCCGCTTCGCGGGTTCAGTTGTGAAGGTTGACTCGTCACCTGGGGCTTGCGCCCCAGGCCTTTATGCTTTCGCCTGGCTCCGCAGGCTTCCGATTTGTGACGCCCATCACAAATCCCCGCAAAAACCCGCCTCTTAATGACAAACCCGTGACAATCGACATCCCCATTTTCTTAGAATGTTCGCGTGATAGACCAACTGGTCATCCTCAATCTTCGACACGAGGCCAGGGACACGATGCCGGCAGTCCTTAACGGCGTCGAATGGCAAACCTGCCTGCGAAGAATTGAGCTCTTAAATAGTATCGAGAATAGTGCGCTGATCGAAGCTGCCGAGCGCCAGACCCAGAAGACCGGCAGCGTTGAAATCTATCGCGGCAGAGATGCTTATGGGTTTCTGCTCGAAGTGATCTGTGGCTTGAATTCTCCGCTCGTGTGCGAGACGGCCGTGATGGGTCAGTTTCGCGAGTTCTGTGCCCACGCCAGATTTCCCAACACGCCCTGGGGCTGGTTTCTGAGACAGTTAACTTCCAATGTGTTGGTTGATGCCAAGCGGGTGCGGCGCGATCAGCTACAGGGCGTCGGCAGCCAGTCGTATGGCAGCCTCGTCCGTCAGCACGTCAAAGGAATGCCGACGGTCGCGGTGCTGGGCGCCGGTCAGTTGGCGCGCGAGATTCTTCCCTGGCTGATTGGAAAGACAACGGCCCGTTTGTTCTATCGCAATTGGCTGCACGCGAAAGATCTTTTGAGAGAGTACCCCGAAGTTCAGCTCGATCAATACTCCGCGGTTGACGCGGGTTGGGAGCAAAAGGAAACCGGACTGGTGCAAAGGGAAACCGGACTAGTGGTGGCCGCGCCGATGAAAGCTTCCGAAGTTGAAAACTGGGTCCGGGCCCAGAGCTCGACCTTCACAAAGTGTCTCGACCTTCGCGGGGACGCGGCAACCGATCCGATCTCGCTCCCAGTCCCGGTGATAAAGTTGTCGGAACTCTTCGACGCGCTGCGGGTTGAGAGGCAGAGACTGGAAGGCCGGGTCGAGGCAGCGCGAGGCGCAATCAAACAGTTGGTCTCTCGCCAGTCGCACCAGGCCCAGTTCCGGCCGTTTGGATGGGAAGACCTATGCGCGTGACGATCGCGTCGCGTCGCAGCGATTTGGCACGCATCCAGGCCTACCAGGTTGGTGAAGCGCTCCAGACCGCGCACCCGCAGATCGAAATCAACTATTCCTTCCACGAATCCCTCGGCGATCGAAATCAGAATGATCCGCTCTGGCAAATGCCTGAGAAGGGAGTCTTCACGCAGGACTTTCGCGCGGGCTTGCTGCGCGGGGATTACGATCTGGTAGTCCACTCGTGGAAAGACCTGGCCATAGATGAAGATCCGGAGACTGAAATCACGGCTACGTTGCCACGAGCAGATGCACGCGATCTCTTGCTTGTGCGCGAAGATCGTTGGCCGGAAGTCGAGCGCTCCGGGGTCATGTCGATCTTCACTTCATCGCCGCGACGCAGCTACAACCTTGAATCATTCCTGCGCGAGGCTTTGCCGGCAAAGCTGCGCGAGTTGAATTTCGTCAATGTGCGCGGCAATGTGCCGACCCGAGTGCGCAAGCTCCTGCAGTCCGAGACCGACGGATTGATTGTCGCCAAGGCCGCCATCGATCGCTTGCTCTCGGCTAAGCAGAGTGAATTCGCTGCGACCCAACATGAACTACGCAGCGCCTTGTCACAGTGCCGCTGGATGGTTCTGCCTTTGCGCGAGAGTCCTTCAGCTCCCGCACAGGGAGCGCTGGCGATTGAAATTGTGCGCCGCCGCGGCGATTTGCGTGAGTTGCTGGCACCGCTCAATTGCGCTGACACATTTGCCGCTGTCACGCGCGAGCGCGAGATTCTGCGAGGCTATGGTGGTGGATGCCACCAGAAGATTGGCGCGAGTGTCTTGCGGCGTCCGTTCGGCGAGATTACTTTTCTCCGCGGTTTGACCAATGATCGCCAGGTGCTGGATAGCTGCTCGTTGAGGTCGGCAAAGCCGCGACCACCGAAGATTGCTCGAGACATGATGTGGCCCCTGGACTCGTCTGACGCCGACTGGTTTACGCGAGAAGCAATACCTGTAAGACCCGCCGCCGAACCGTTGCCACTGTGGATTGCCAAAGCCGATGCTTTGCCTGATGATTGGCGTCTGTGCCCAGGGCAAATTATTTGGGCCAGCGGAGTGAAGACATGGAAGCGCCTCGCGCAGCGTGGTGTCTGGGTCAGCGGGTCGGCTGAAAGTTTGGGTGAGCAGGAGCCGGCGAATATCGAAACGTTGGTTGGTCGAGATTTGACGTGGCTTAAGCTAACCCACGCCGCCGGGTATGATGAAGGCTCGCGTTCGATTGTGGCAACCTATCGCCTGGTTCCCGGGAGCGGACAAGTGGATCTCAAAGGCAAAACGTATTTCTTCTGGAAGAGTGGCTCAAGCTTTGAGTATGCACTGTCGCTTAATCCCTGGATAAAGTCGATGACGCACTTTTGCGGCCCCGGCAATACTCGGCGCATCCTGGAAAGAAATGGCGTGCAGCCTCACGTCTTTCTGGATCACTCGCAATGGCTGAAGGAGATGTAGCAGTGATGAAGCGTCTGATGCGCCTAAGAGGTTCGCAACACCTGCGCGACTTGTGCGCAGAGACTGAGTTTAATCGTGCCCAATTGATTCAACCGTTCTTTGTGGTTGAGGGATTAACCAACGAAGAGCCAATCGCCGGACTGCGCGGAAACGTTCGTCATAGCGTTTCCTCGGCGTTGAAGCAGATCGAAAAAGATCTCGCCGACGGAGTCTCGCAGTTTTTGCTTTTCCCGGTACCCGCTGAAAAGAAGGACAGCGACTTCAGTCATAAACTGACTTACGAAACAATCTCTCGGATTCGCCGGCAGTTCGGCGACAGTCTTTGCTTGTGGGTTGATGCCTGTCTCTGCTCGTGCACCACGCACGGCCATTGCGCGGTGATGAATGACAAGGGCATCAACCTTTCGGCGACGCTCGACGAGTTGGCGAAATCCGCGATTGCCTTTGCGGAAGCCGGAGCGGATGGCATCAGCCCCAGCGACATGATGGACGGTCGCGTGGCCAGGATTCGGGAGGCGCTGGATGAAAAAGGTTTCGATCTCGTGCCGATAATGAGTTACAGCACAAAGTTCGCCAGCAACTTCTATGGTCCGTTTCGGAACGCTGCTGATTCCGCGCCGCAGTTCGGTGATCGACGGCATTACCAGCTCGATGTGCGACATCGAACGGACGCCATCAACGCCAGCATTCGCTGTGCGGAAGAAGGTGCGGACCTGCTGATGGTCAAACCGGGAATGACTTCGCTGGACTTAATCCGACCGATCAAAGAGCAAACCGGCCGCCAGGTTGGCGCGTATCAGGTGAGCGGCGAATACGCCGGCCTCGCGTTATTGGCCGAGCAGGGATTGATCAAGTTCGAAGAAGCATTGTTGGAAACCTGGCATGTATTCAAGCGCGCAGGCGCGCAGTACATCATTACTTACGGAGCGCGCTACGGCCGTCAATTGGGAATCGGAAGATGATGTCGAGTGCGGTGTCCGACAAACTTCAGTTTGTCGTTTTCTGGCGAAGAAGTTCCCTAACGCAGTTAAGCGACAAACTGAAGGAAGCTCTGGTCAAGTTGAATCGGTCAGTGATGTGGAGATGAGAGTGGCGATGAGATTAAGGAGATCCGAGGAATGAAAGAGGACGCAACCCCATCGGGGTTGAGGCGGATTGGAATTCGATACCCAGGGTAGCCGCGACGGCAACCCTGGGCTGGAGGTTGCAACCGCTTCGCGGTACTTGATCAGAGCTTCCTGAAGTCTGTCGGACATGAAAGCGAATGGCTTCTGAGAAAACTGCATTAGATTCGCTCTCTCTTTCGAGCGAATACTTTGAACGCGCGCTCCGCGTGTCGCCGGGCGGCGTGCACAGTCCGGTACGCGCATTCAAAGGAGTTGGCGGCACGCCGATCTTCTTTCGCAGCGCGCAGGGCGGAACCATGACGTCCGTTGACGGACGCGAGTACATCGATTTCTGTCAGAGCTTTGGCCCATTGATGCTCGGCCATCGCGACCCTGACGTGAATGCGGCCGTAGAAGAAGCGATTGCCACCGCGTGGAGTTTCGGCGCCTGCGAGCCTTATTCACTGGAACTGGCGGAATGGATCACGTCGCGGCTTCCATGGGTCGAGATGTTGCGTTTTGTTTCTTCCGGAACTGAGGCTGTGATGAGCGCCTTGCGGGTAGCTCGCGCGGCGACGGACAGAAACAAAATCCTGAAGTTCGAAGGTTGCTATCACGGTCATTCGGATTCTTTGCTGGTCAAAGCAGGGAGCGGTTTGGCAGGCGAAGCAGCGAGCTCGAGTGCCGGAGTGTCTGCTAACGTCGCGGGCGAAACGCTGGTAGCGCCGCTGGATGATGAAGAGGCAGTGCGCAAGATCTTTGCTGACCATGGCAAGGACATTGCCGCTGTTATTTTGGAGCCTTTGCCCGCGAATTATGGCTTGCTGATCCAGCGTCGAGAGTTCATTGAAGAGACAGTGAAGATCGCTCGCGAGCACGGCAGCCTCGTGATCTTTGACGAAGTGATTTCCGGGTTTCGCGTGGCGCTGGGCGGTATGGCCGAGGTGCTCTTGATGCGTCCCGATCTGGTCACCTACGGCAAAGTAATCGGCGGCGGTTTTCCCGTCGCTTGTTATGGCGGCAGAAAAGATTTAATGGAACTGGTTGCGCCCGTCGGGCCCGTCTATCAAGCGGGAACGTTGAGCGCGAACCCCGTCGGGATGCGCGCAGGATTGGTGACACTGCAAAAAATCGAACGCGTGAATGCTTACGCGCAACTGGAAACGAGAACCAGTCGTTTCTGTGACGAGCTAAGTACGGAGTTGCAAAAGCGCGGGCTGCCGTTTGAGGTAAGTCGAACAGCGTCGATCTTCTGGCTGCACGCGCAAACGGATGACGCGATCCGCCGAATCGAACAAATTCCGGCGCATAACTCAGCAGCCTTCTCCCGCATCTTTCATGGTGCGCTGGCGCGCGGTGTCTACCTGGCCCCGAGCGGTTTTGAAGTAAACTTTATGTCGCTCGCCCATTCAGATGAGTTGCTGGAGCGGGCGGGTGCGGCAATCATCGCGGCGATTGAGGAAGTTTGAATATAGGACCTATAGGTCGAATAGGACCTATTTCCAATGAGCACCCAAAAAAAACGCAATCGGATAGTCATCGCCCTGGTCGGCCTCTGGGTCGTCTTCACAGTAACGCTCGCCGGCTGGTGGCTGGTGTTTGGTTTGCGCCAACTTGAGCTGCTGAACCGTCTGAATCTCGAGGGCGCTGCCGACCTCAACCGTCACTATCAGATGTTGCTGTGGGAAGGCGGCATCCTGATCATGTCCCTAATCGGCGGAGGTCTGGCCCTGTTCTACTATGCGCGCCGCGAACAGAAGCGCCACGCGCAGGTAGAAGAGTTCTTTGCGGCCTTCACGCATGACGCCAAGACCGCCCTGGCAAGTCTGCGTCTGCAAGCGGAAAGCCTGCGCGAAGATTTCGCCGGCGCCGAGCCAAGCCCGCTACTTGATCGTCTATTGAGCGACACTTTGCGTCTGCAACTACAGTTGGAGAATTCACTCTTTCTGGTAAATCTGACACGCGGGAAATTCTTTCTCGAGCCAATTAGTCTGAGTGACCGGGTGGACCGGTTGCGACACCACTGGCCTGATCTGGTGATCGCTCAAAGCGGCGATGGAGTCGTAATGGCCGATGCCCGCGCGCTGGAAAGCGTGCTGACGAATCTGGTTCAGAACTCCGTCATGCACGGCCGGGCAACCGAGGTTACGGTCAACGTGAAGGGAACCAACGACGGGCGATTGATTGTAAGTGTCAAGGACAACGGAAGCGGGTTCCAGGGTGATCTCAACCAACTGGGCAGGCTTTTCGTGCGGCACACGCGTGGCAGCGGCAGCGGCGTCGGCCTCTATATCGCCCGCCAATTGGTGAAACGAATGAACGGCACGATCAGTTTTTCCGGGGAAAGCCCAGCCGGCTTCTTGGCTGAGATGGATTTCCCTAATGCCGAAGGCGCTGGGATGCCTGAATCGATTCGCGGCACGGAGCGAAGTGGTTATGAAGCGACTGTTGCTGGTCGAAGATGATCGCTCTTTGGGCGCCACTCTACGTGATCGTTTAGTACGCGAGCAGTACGACGTGACGTGGGTCGAAACCAAACAGCGGGCGCTCGGCAAGCTGGGGGAGGGTCTTTGGGACCTGGTGATTCTCGACATCGGCCTGCCCGATGGTTCAGGCTTTGAGTTGGCGCGCCACATCAAAGGAAGTACTTCGGTCCCGATCATGTTCATGACTGCGCTGAGTACGGCTGAACATCGTTTGGAAGGATTCGAAATTGGCGCTGAAGAATTCGTGCCCAAGCCGTTTCACTTACGCGAGCTGCTGCTGCGGATCCAGCATGTGCTCGAACGTCATCCGGTGCGCCACCGAATTTCGTGCAACGGCCGCGTAATCGAGTTGGAAACCAGGGCGATTGTGCAGCCGGACGGACGGCGAGAGCATCCCGCAGCGCGCGACTTTGAGTTGCTACAGTTATTGATTACCAGCAGTCCGAGTGTAATCAGTCGCAACCAGATTCTTGATGTGCTTTGGGGCGAGGACAAGTTCCTCAACCAACGTACGATCGACAACATGATCGTGCGGCTGCGGCAATTGCTGGGTGACACAGGCAGCACCTGCATACGTTCAGTACGCGGCATCGGGTATCAGTGGTTCGGAGATGTTGAGTAGAGAAAACTGGTAACTTGCTCTGCGGTATTTTCCCTCTCCCTTTGGGAGAGGGTTAGGGAGAGGGCTTGAGCGAGGCGCGTTCGTTAAGCTCGTTACTGGTGCTCGCGGGACACGGGAGAAATAGTCTATGTCAGTCTGAAGCACCAAGCCCGCTCCCCAACCCTTCTCCCAAAGGGAGAGGGGAATTAGAAATGAAATGATTTCACCCGCAGTCCAGGAACAAATTGGAAGCGCGCGTTTCCAAAACGCGCTGGCCCGGCGCGCACAGGCTACGCCACCGATTTGGTTGATGCGCCAAGCCGGTCGTTATCACAAGCACTACCAGGGGCTGCGGGAGAAGTATTCCTTCATGGATTTGTGTAAGCGACCCGAGCTGGCGGCCGCAGTGGCCCTGGGCCCGGTGCTGGATTTTGATTTTGACGCGGCGATTCTCTTTAGCGATTTGCTGTTTCCGCTCGAAGCGCTGGGCATGGGTTTGGAGTACACCGATCGAGGGCCACAGCTTGGCTGGAACCTCGACGGGACAACCATTTCACAACTGCGCTCGTTGGACGAAGCCTGGCCGCATCTGTTGTTTCAGGGCGAGGCAGTGCGCGCGACTCGCGATCGCCTTCCGTCAGATCGCAGTCTGATTGGTTTTGTGGGCGGGCCGTGGACGCTGTTTGTTTATGCGGTCGAGGGGTCACACAAGGGATCGCTGGTTGAATCGAAAAGGCTTCTGCCGTTGTTTCCGCGATTTTGTGAAACCATTGTCCCCTTGCTTGTCAGAAACATTGAACTGCAATTAGAGACCGGCGCCGAACTTGTCATGGTCTTTGATACCGCTGCCGGCGAGTTGTCACCCGATATCTTCGACGCTGAGGTCGTGCCGCAATTGCAGGCCCTGATCGGCAAGAGTGCTTCGCGAATCGGCTATTACTCGAAAGGCACTCAACCTGCGCACCTGCGGCACCCGCTTTTCACTGACGGTGGATTGGCCGGGATTGGAGTTGATCATCGATGGAACATGAGCGAGGCTTTCGACCTTTTCCGGCACGGTTTTGTTCAGGGCAACTTCGATCAGGCTCTGTTGTTATGCGAAAGGGAAGAACTTAAGAAGCATTTGCAGCGCTATCTAGATCCACTTTCAAATCGCGCAGCTCCCGGCTGGATATGCGGTCTGGGCCACGGCGTCTTGCCGGGCACGCCCGAAGACAACGTGAGAATTTTCGTCGATACAGTTAGAGAGGTAACGCAGTGACTGATCTTTTTGCCAAGTACGACGTCCCGGCGCCGCGCTATACGAGTTATCCGACGGTTCCTTTCTGGAGTAACTCGCCCACGGCCGAGCAGTGGCTGGGCGAACTCAATCGCGCTTGCGAAGACGAAGCGACGAGCTGGTCGCTCTATTTTCATCTGCCTTTCTGCGAATCGCTTTGCACCTTCTGTGCCTGCAACACGGTGATCACCCGCGACCACGGGCGCGAAGAAGACTACCTCGATCTGCTGTCAAAGGAGTGGCGGCTTTATTCCGATCGCGTTCCGGCGCTGCGAGAGCGGCCGCTGCTCGGGTTGCACCTTGGTGGCGGCACGCCAACATTTTTCTCCGCTGAAAATCTTGAACGCATCTTGAAACCAATCCTGGCGGACAGTCGCGTAGATGCCGATCAGTTCGAAGCTTCAGTGGAAGTCCATCCCGGTCATACGACGCGCGCACAGTTAATCACGCTGCGGGGGCTTGGTTTCACCCGTATCTCGATCGGTGTTCAGGATTTCGATCCGGTGGTGCAAAAGCTGGTAAACCGCCACCAACCTTACGAGGTCACGAAATCCATCACCGACATCGCGCGCGAACTGGGTTACACGTCGGTTAATTACGATTTGATCTATGGACTGCCGCGGCAAAACACTGATCGCTTCCGGGAGACAATTGAAAGGACGATAGAGTTGCGACCTGATCGGATCGCACTTTACAGTTTTGCGCTGGTCCCGTGGATCAAGCCGGCACAAAGAAGTTACAGCGACGACGACTTACCCAGAGCGGGCGAGAAACGTGCACTCTACGAACTGGCGCGTGAGATGTTGGCAACGGCGGGTTATGTTGAGATTGGAATGGACCACTTTGCGCTGCCGCACGATGGCATGGCGGAAGCGCAGCGGAAACAGACTTTGCACCGAAACTTCCAGGGCTATACCGAGAGGCGTACACAAGTGCTGCTCGGTTTGGGGGTCAGCGCCATCTCAGAAACGCCAACGTGCTTTCATCAAAATGAAAAGGCCTTTCCAGTGTATGAACGCCGGGTTCGACAGGGAGAAATTCCTACTCTTCGCGGGCATCTGCTGACGGAAGAGGACCGCCACCTGCGCGAGCAGATTCTCACGTTCATGACCCGCTTCGAAGTCGACCTGCTGGCGGAGCAATCCGATGACGCGACAGTTTTCCTCGATTCGCTGGTCGGCGATGGCCTGGTTGAGTTGCGCGATCAAAAGCTAATCCTGACTGAACGAGGCCGGCCATTCCTGCGCAACGCCTGCATGTTTTTCGATCAACGTTTGCGTCAGCAGGAGCAGCGGCCAAAGCTCTTCTCTCAGGCACTCTGATAAATCAAACGCCCCCCAACGTAATTAGTTCAAATCGAGTATGCAGGTCAAAGTCGTCGGCGCAGGTTTTTCGGGATTGGTAACCGCCTACTATCTTGTCAAAGAAGGCGTCCAAGTCCAGATTGTCGAAAAGAATTCGCGCGCCGGCGGTCTGATTCAAACGATTCAAACGCCGCAGGGGCCGGTGGAAACTGCCGCGAATGGCATTCGCAATTCGGTCCGGCTTGAAGCGATGTGCGCGGACATCGGCGTGCCCCTGCGGGCCACTCGACGTGAAGCCCGCGCGCGCTTTATTTTCCGTGGACGACCTACCAGATTTCCACTCGGCTTCCCGGAAGTTCTGCAGCTGGGGTTCAGATTTGCTTCCAGTGCGACCAGCCTGCGGCCCCGGCCCCTGGAAACGATTGCGAATTGGGGTCGACGCGTTGTGGGCGCAGGTGCGACGGACTATTTCCTGGCTCCGGCCCTGGGTGGAATTTACGCCGGTGATCCCGACCGGCTCAGCGCGAGTTTGATTTTTGGACAAGCAACCTTGCCGGCCCATCTGCAAACGACTCGCCCGGCGCGACCAAAACTGCACGGTACGGTTGCGCCTCCGAATGGGATGCAGCAACTGGTCGATGGGCTTTGCCACTATCTTGACCGTGCGGGCGCTGAGTTTGTTTTCAATCGCGATACGAAGATAGAAGCCGACGAGCCGGCGATTGTTTGCACTTCAGCACGGGCCGCTGCGGACTGTCTGTCGGATGCGGCGCCCCAACTCAGCGAGTCATTACGCCAAATCGAGATGATGCCGGTGGTAACCGCGACCTGTCAGTACGATCCTGCCGCGGCGAAGCTGAAAGGCTTCGGTTGCTTGTTTCCGCGCGGTGAAGGTTTTCGCGCCCGGGGCGTGTTGTTCAATGAATGTATCTTCGATGGACGCGGTCCGGCGCATTCTGAGACCTGGATTTTCGGGGGCGCGCTCGACCCCGGCATCGTGAAGATCAGCGATAGAGAGTTGATCGAACTAATCGCAACTGAACGCAAAAGGTTATATGGCGAGGATCACGAACCGATAGGAATTCATCTCACAACCTGGCCTGAGGCGCTGCCGCATTACTCGACCGATCTGGAGCGAATTCTGACAACACTTCCGGCGCCGCCGGCGAATATTTGTTTAGTCGGAAACTATCTCGGTCGAATTGGTCTGGCCAAACTCATCGAGCGCGCCGCTTTCGTCGTTAAAGAGCTTAGGGAGTCTAGCAAGACGTTATGAATCGCATCGGCGTTCTGCTCATCAATCTTGGTACACCCGACGCTCCGACACCTGAGGCCGTTAGCCCTTACCTGCGCGAATTCCTGATGGATGGTTTCGTGATCGACGTGCCGAAACCTCTCCGTTGGTTCCTGGTTAACGTGTTGATCGTGCCACGGCGGAGAGTGCAATCCGCCAAGGCTTATCAAAAAGTTCAGTTACCCGAAGGTTCGCCGTTACTGGTTTACACGCGCGCGCTGGCAGAGAATGTCGCGGCCCGACTTGCCGTTGATGACAATCGTTACGCGGTCGAATACGCGATGCGTTATGGCAACCCTTCGATCGCGGCTTCTCTCAGCAAGCTGTGCTCGCGTGATGTCTCGAGGGTTATTGTTTTGCCGCTCTACCCACAATACGCCGAATCGAGTTTTGAGACGGCTGTAGTTGAGACGAAACGCGTGGCGCAGGAACTTGGTTACACCGATCGCTTGTCGTTCTTTCCTCCGTTTTATGATCGGCCTGAATTCATCGCAGCTTTTGCTCGCCGGATTGCCGTGGATCGTGAAAAGCAGTCTCCTGAGCACATCGTCTTCAGCTTTCACAGCTTGCCGGAGCGCCACCTCAAGCGGTTGGACCGGTCGCGAGAGCACTGTTTTGTTAGGTCCAACTGTTGCGATGAGATTAGTGCCGTGAACAAGAACTGTTATCGAGCTCAATGTGTCTTCACAGCCAGAGCGATTGCCGAGCGACTTGGATTGAAGGAGGATTCCTACAGCGTTTCATTTCAATCTCGCCTCGGTAGGGCGAAATGGCTCGGACCCACCACCGAAAGCGTTCTGCGCGGATTGGCCCAAAGGGGTGTGAAACGGATCGCGGTTTCCTGCCCGTCGTTTGTCGCCGATTGTCTTGAGACTTTGGAAGAGATGGGCATTCGCGGACGCGAAACTTTCCGCGAGGCAGGTGGTGAAGAACTGCGTTTGATTCAATCGCTCAATGCTGATCCGGCGTGGGTTGAGGCGGTTGCCGGTTGGATTTGCGAGCTTAGCGCTCTGGAGCCAAACTAGATAAATGCCTTCCAAAGAAATCCCTCACGTTGAGCTGAACCGCGAACCAATCTTGTTTGTCCTGCGACCGCTATCGTGGTAGGCTCTCGCGCGTAAAAAAAAGAAATGAAGCGGGTTAGAAAGCTGTGCCAGAATCCGCGCGAACTAGACCGGGCGCGTGAAGTCTACCTCAATAAGGAGAGAATCCGATGCGTTTCGCAGGAAGTTTCTTGTCTTTGGCAGCCCTGACTGTCGTTTCGGTTTTCGGCTTGAGTGCTTGCCAGACTGGGCCCACCAGCCCGGCTAATGCTAACCTGGCAAAGCCGCTCGCGACAAACGGGCCCACGCCGAGCAGTTCGCCGCTCAGTCCCACCATTCCAGGTGACGCTAATTTTTCGGATAACCCTTCAACCATTCAGCAGATTCAGCATGACTTTGACGTCTTTTCGTGGCAGTCATTCGTAGCGCTGAATTGGCCCTTGGATCAAAGCCAGACTATCGGGTCGGCTCCGGATGGTGATAATCCGACTGTCTGGGGAACGTATATTGAAAGCTACGAAGTTTTTCTGCCGGACGGACAAGCGCCCAGTTGGGATTCGCGCACGGTGCCGCCGATCTGTCAACCGGATGGTCCCGATGCTGCGAAAAGTAATTTGCCGGTCTTGCGCATGACGATGAAGGTTTCGGATCAGGTACTCAACTTTTCCCAGCAGGCATTCGGCACCGGCCCTTTGATCGATCAGCGTGGCGAGTACGTGCGCTATTCCATTAACGTGAACCAGGACGCTTTCAGTTACATCCTGAATAATAAGCTGTACAACAAAGAGGGCCAGGCTAATTTTACGGACGTGAATTTTCCGATTGCCGCCAGTCCGAGTCCGAGCCCGGCGGCGAGTCCGGCTGTTTCTACCGTTGGTTCGATCGTCCTCAAGAGCGCCTGGCGCATCCTCGACTCGACCAGAGGCGACGTTCTCTCTCGTTATCACAAAATCGACGCCTATGTTTACACGCCGGCGTCGGGCAATCCTCCGACCAAGCCAAGTTGCGAGCGCAGGACGCTGGGCCTGGTCGGTTTTCACATTGCTCACAAAACCGCGAGCGCGCCCCAATGGGTTTGGTCTACGTTTGAGCAGGTGGACAACGTGCAGGTGGGACCCAACGCTCCGCCAGGCTTAAAGCCCAGCTTCTTCAATCCTGATTGCAAGGACTGTAAGATCAACAAGCCGCCGCCAAGGCCGTGGAATCCAAATGTAAAAACCACACCGAGTCAGATTACCCGGCTACTGCCGATTGACGATGCGACAAAGCAACTGAACAGCCAGTGGCAGGGTTTTCTTTCAAACGTCAACAAGAATTCAGTCTGGCAATTCTACGAGTTGATCAGCACGCAGTGGCCCACACAACCCGCCCCCTCGCCGACGCCTTCGCCATATGATCCGCATCCGACGGGCGCGCCCGCGCCGCAGTTTCTCGCCAACACAACGATCGAGACCTACATCCAGGGCAAAGTACCGAACACATCGTCGAGTTGCATCATGTGTCATAACAATGCCGCGACGACGTCGGGAAAGTTTTCAGACTTCAGCTATCTACTGCAAAGCGCACAGAGCAGTCAGCCTAAGGAGAAAAAGAAATGAGCACGGATCTCAACTTCAACAACTTTGTCGGTTTGTCGTCAATCCTGACTGGCTACGCGCAGGATCAATTGGCGCCGCAGATAGATCCGATCGGCCTGGCTTCTGAGTATCTGACCTGGATGGAGCAGAATGCGGACCAGGCGGCTTTTCTCAAGACACTCTCTACTTATCAAGACATCGCTGCAAAGTTTCCACCGGCCGAGCAGCCGGCCCAGGTGCAACAACAAATTCTCTCCGACCCGGTGATGGGAAACATCGCGCGCAGGATGATCAGACTTTGGTACCTGGCGACCTGGTACACGACAGAGCCGCCCGACCCAAACATGGACGGACAGATCGTGTCGATGAATGCATACACGCTGGGTCTGGCCTGGGACGCGGCGCAAGCCCACCCGATGGGTTACAGCGAACTGCACTTCGGCTATTGGGCAGTTGCTCCGCCGGGGAACGATGTCTCTACTAATGCGTTTCCTGATGTGAACATGTCGGCTTCGCCACAGGAGGGCGCGTCAACGACACGCGTGGGCCTACAGCGCGGAGGCATCTGAAGCATCTAACTGTGGCACTCGCGTCTTGCGCGTGATTTCACGGCGGGACGCCCGTGCCACTTCATCGCCTTTTCATCGCCATCAAACAGTTACTCGTCGCAAAGGAGAGTCCCGATGCCTGAACAAAAGAACTACGATGTCCTCATAGTTGGCGCAGGAATTTCCGGCGCTATCATGGCTTATAAGCTGGCCAAGGCCGGCAAGAGTGTGCTGGTCCTCGACGGCGGCCCCGAGATTCCCGACGATCGCAGCTCTTACATGGAACAGTTCTATCTGGCGATGGCCAAGACACCCGAGGCGCCTTATCCGGTCATTGCTGATGACCCTGCGCCGACGACTCTCGAGATCAATACCTGGCTACAGGCGGGCTCGGGCTACCTGATTCAGAAAGGACCGCTTCCTTTTAGCAGCACCTACGAGCGCGTCGCGGGTGGCACGACCTGGCATTGGCTCGGGACTTCGCTGCGCCTTTTGCCGAACGACTTTGCTCTCTATTCTAATTACCTGTCCAAAGCAACGCCGCCGCTCGGCGACAAGGCGATGGATTGGCCCATCACTTATGATGATCTCGAGCCATTCTACTGTGAAGCCGAGCAGGAAATCGGCGTCGCCGCGGATACGACGAACGAGGACTACCTCGGCATTACGTTCAGCCCGAACTACCAATATCCGATGCCTGAAATCCCTCAGTCATACGTGGACCAGCAGGTAACCAGCGGCATCGGCCAGATGGAATTTGATGGAGAACCGGTGACGGTCTATCCGACGCCGCAAGGACGAAACTCGATTCCTTACGACGATCGCCGCGTCTGCGCGGGCAACACCAACTGCATTCCCATCTGTCCGATCCAGGCGAAGTACGATGCGACGGTCCACGTTGCCAAGGCGCAGAACCTCGGAGTTGATATCTGGTACCAAACGATTGTCACTTCCGTCAGCGTTGATTCCGAGACGGGCCTGGTTAACGGAGTCAACTACCTTAAGTACGACGAGCCGGGCGGCCCACAAACCGGTAGTGGAACAGCCACCGCCAAGACATACGTACTCGCGGCCCACGCTATCGAGACGGCCAAGATTCTTTTGAATTCGCCTTTGGGTGATGCGGGGAAGACAGTCGCTAACCGCAGCGATCAGGTCGGCAGAAACTTGATGGACCACCCGGTCCAGCTCAACTATGCACTCGCGCAGAATCAGGTCTATCCATATCGCGGACCCCTGGCCACGTCGGGCGTCGAAAGTCTGAGGGACGGACCATTCCGAACTCAGCGCGCCGCCTTCCGAATGGAGATGGGAAACGAAGGATGGAATTGGGCTACCGGAGATCCTTACACCACGGTCAACGCGCTCATCACTCCGGGGACGAATCCGATTTCAGGTCCCAATAACACCGTCAACGGCGGACAGTTTGGTCAACCCCTAAAGACCCAGATTAACGCCATCCTGACCAGGCAGTTTCGATTTGGCTGTCTGGTCGAGCAGATGCCGCAGGAAACGAATCGGGTGACTCTTTCCAGTCAGTACAAGGACAACCTGGGTATTCCGCAGCCCGAGATCACCTATGACCTGGACGATTACACCAAGTCCGGATTCGCCGCCGCCAGTGACGCCGCCCAACAGATCTTTCAAAAGATGAAAGCGGTGGAGTTCACTTACGTGCCTCCGGCTCCACCCCCGTATACCACCAGCCCGAACAACTCCAGCGTCTTCGAATACGGCGGCAAGCAGTACCTGCTCCAGGGCGCGGGTCATGTGATGGGAACCTATCGCATGGGCAGCGATCCGGACACCTCAGTGGTCGATGCGACGCTGCGCTCACATGATCATCCAAACCTTTATCTGTTAGGCAGCGGCGTGTTTCCGAGTGTGGGCACGGCCAATCCGACTTTGACCATAGCTGCACTGACGCTGATGGCGGCCGATGCCATGCTTAAGACTATGTGAGAGGGAACGAAGATGAGTCGTCAAAAGGCCGGGTGGATTTACTCGAGCTTAAGCACTCCCGAAGATCGTTACAAAAAAAATTGGCCGATCCGTGCATTAATGTGCCTGGTAATGTGCCTCGCTTTTTACTCCCCAGTGTTGTTGGCGCAGAAGATAACCCTCGTGCCGCCGACGAGTAATTATCCCGCAAGCGATAAAGCCATCAAGAAATATGCCGACCGGCCAGATTGGAAAATCGAAGTTCCGGTAAGAACTGAAGGCGATCGCATTGCTCCAGAGTTAGTCCGCTTGATCGTGCCGTCGCCGTTTGTCGGTGGCTACGCTTTGTCCAACTCCGTCCTGCCCGTTGTGCCACAGTCTTCTATCTATCGATTCAAGTACGCCGACATTGCCGCGGCAACCAGCCCCGAGTTCCCCTTCCGTTATCTTGAAGTAGATTGGAACATGGAGGGGCAACCGCGCGGGCCGAAAGGTTCATTCATCACGCCTCACTATGACTTTCATTTCTACACTAAAGACAAGGCTTTTGTGGAACATCGCATGGACTGCGTGACTACGGGTAAGACTTGCGACGCAATGAAAACCGGTTACAATCAAATGCGAAACTTCCTCAGCCTCCCGCCCGATCCTTTTGTGCCGGCAAAATGTTTTCCTGATAACGACAGTTCAATTGCGGCCATGGGAATGCACAACCTTGACGGCAGTTTCAAGTACACCGTTCCCAACGTAAACCACAACGCGGTCATTATCTACGGATCTTTCGACGGCGAGTTGGCGTTCCTGGAAGTGTCCGTCACACTATATGCGTTTCAGGATGCCGTCACGCTGGCGAAGCAGGGAAAAAAGAAGTCGTGGCCCATTCTCCAACCGAAGAGTTATGCTTATCCCTGGTGGCCCACCCAGGCAAATCTTCAATACCTTCCGCAGACCAACACTTTTGCGTTCGAGTTTACCGCCTTCGAATTTCGCCAGGTCGAGCCTTATCCACTGCGAACGCAGAAGTGAATCAGGTTAATTCGACCCGCAGGATCGAAAGCGGAATTCCGGCACGACTTAAGGCAAAGTAAAATACGCCTGCGCACGACCCTTCTGCGGCATTACGTTATATGTCTTATTTCTAAGTAGGGTGGTTTCACTGGTGAGTAATCTGATTCACCAGATAACGAAGAACTCTTCATTGTTGAACGAAGTTATGTGTGTTAGCGCACGGACGAATGCTCCTTCGGGTGATTGAATCAACTGAATTTGACTCCAATAGCAAAATAGGCGGCAGGCGACGGTTTTCCCAAGCCGAGGTGAAGAGCATGAGTTAAGGGAGAAATCCCATGCACCCGGATATTTCAGCCCGGGCGACGCTATGACAACTCGGCGAGGGCGCGTTTGAGCCTGAACGGATAATGATGTCCTAACCCATCGAAGGAGAGTTCCATGAAACGATCTTCGTTCGCATATGCTTTGGTCTTTGCACTGTCCTTGTTGGCCGCCTCCTGCAAAGAGTCGCCACCCGCCGAAACACCCAAACCGGTCGCCGTCGCTACGCCCGCCGTCATCACGCCCGCCGACATTCCGGCAGGTTATGGCTACCCGGGTGCCCGTACCGAGATCCAGGCTTGGGCCGATGAGTGGGAGATCGCCAAGATCACCCAACACACCTGGGACATGTGGGCGGGGATGACGGCCGACTCGGGCCAGACCTTTAACGGTTCCAAACTACCGTACTGGGAGACCTGGTGCGGCACCGAGGAAGTCTTCGGAGGCACCTGCGGCAAAGCCGCGCGGCCTGGACATCCGTTTAGATTGGCTTCGCAACTCACCCATCTCGCACGACTGAAGGGCTTGTCGGGCCCGCCCGACACACAGGTCGTATCGTTCAACAAGTTCAATCCATCGATGGCGCAGTACCTTCAGGCTCGACACGCGGGCCCGGGCACCGCAGGTCCCTACAACTACACCTCGGTGCCGAGCTTGATCGCATTGAATCAGGCTTGGCCGTCCAACACCGCTACGGTCGATCGAAAGGTCGAGGAAGCCCCCTACCAGCCGGCGACTCCCGGCGCGGCCGGCTACGCAGGCATCGAAACCAAACCCGTCATATTCCTGGTGAAGGCGACCGGACTTACACCGATGCCGCTGTGGCTGGGTCCGGCGGGCAGCACCAATCAGAACAACCCGACACCCAATACCTGGACGACCTGCGTACTGTTGGATCCGGCCGCCGCCGGCGGATCCAATGTCGCCCCGGTACCTGCGACACCGGAGCAGATCGCAAAGAAGGTCACGATGCCGTATGGCTGCACCACCTACCTATACGCGCCACTGGCGACCATCTACAGTTTCAAAATGGATGCCGCCGAGGCCCAGTCGTGGAACAGTGTTCAAGGCAATGGCGGCACCGCGAGCGCAGGCGACTACGGCGTGCTCGGCGCCATGCACGTGAACAGCAAGGAGATCATCAACTGGACTTGGCAGACCTTCTGGTGGCAACCCGGGCAGGATGCTCCGAACAATTTCCCGGGCAGCAAGGCCGGCATGACCGCCAATGTTCAAGGCCCCTGGCGCAACTACGCTTCGTGTTCGGCATATAACCAGACCGAGGGCAGGACTTCAACCAAGATGGTCGTCTGTTTTAATCCGTTCCTGGAGACCAGCAAGGGTATCCCGGCAGGGCTGTCGAGCAACTGCATGAGCTGCCATGGCACCGCTACGGCGGCAGGCAGCAATAATAACCTTAAGACCCTGCTCTACCCTTTCAATTATGCGAAACCTATCTCGTTTGGCGAAGGAGCCGTGCCAATCGATCCCAGGTTCGCCGGGTACACCCGCACGGACTTCTCCTGGGCCATCCCCGGAAACGCCACGAAGTAGGGCCGAAGACCGATGACAGATAAACGCTAATCGCCAGGGAGCTAAATGATGAAAAGAATCAATAGATGGTATCCGGGGATCACGATGGTTGGCTTGCTTTGCCTGCTGACGCTTGCGGGCCTGGTTTACAGCGCGGATCAGGCGCCCGCCGCCGCACAGCAGGGCACCCAGCCGTCCTCCCGCGCGACCTTTGATTTCGACCGGTACACCAAAAACAAACCCTTCAAACTCAACACGCTTCCGACGACCAGGTATGGCCCGCCGTGGGCGGACATAGTGGAGAAGCCGACGAACATGCTGGCATGCGATGGCAAAGGCACCCCAATCGCGCTTTGCTACTACTCCGGACCCGGGCCCACCACGCCCTGCACGCTGGACGGACGTGGCATCGCAAACTGCACCTGTTACGAGATTCCCAGCGGGCATCCTTACCTTGTCGACATCAATGCCATCTTGAACCGTGACGTCTACCTTAGAACAGTAGCCAAGTGCGGGAAAGACGGCAGCAACTGCCGACCGACGGGATCTATCGAAGCCCCTGTCTGCGAGGCGATCAACAACAATACCTTGATCCCCGGCGCGGATCTGATCTCGACCTTCAGCCTCTACCTCGAAAAGCAGATCCCCATCAGCATGACAAGCTGCGCGACCCCCGCAGCCTATGCCGGATGCATGACGGCCCCCTGCAAGAGGACCGGGAAAATAGATCCGAAAACTCGCCTGCCGCTGGTGCAGTGCGGGTGTCCGACCTTCACGGGCCCCTATCAAGTCGGGACAGCCACCGACCAATGCGTTCTCAGGGGCAAACATGTCTGGTCCGCGGCAAACAACGTCTGGTCACCCAGCCCGACGCCCACCCCGGGACGCTAACGTTTTTGGAATTGAGTGTGACGCTTTACGCGTTTGTGGATGCGGTCAACCGGAGAAAGAGAATCCGCGCCGCCCATTCGGCAACCGAAAAACTATGCTTATCCCTGGTGGCCCACCCGGGCAAATCTTCAATACCTTCCGCAGACCAACACTTTTGCGTTCGAGTTTACCGGATTCGAATTTCGCCAGGTCGAGCCTTATCCACTGCGAACGCAGAAGTAAGTCAGGCTAATTCGACCCGCGGTTTACGGCTCCGTGCTAGAATTCGTTTGCTTCAAAAACTAATCCGAGCGTTGATGCTTCCTGACTAGAGTGAACTTCTGGCAACAGCTACAGACTGCCGCGAATATGGGCGCAGCCTTTCCCTGGGTCGCGCTCGGTTTTCTTGCCGCCGCGCTGGTCCTCTTTGTTCTCAGACCCGCTGAGCGGATGCGCATTCGCACGGCGATCCTGCTCTTTGCTTTCTCGTTGATAGGATTGTTGGCCGCCGCAGCGCTGCTTTCGTCCGGGATACCCCCCGCGAATTCCGCTTACAAATGGATCAGGTGGGCCGCGCGGTTTTTCCAGTGGATTGCCTTCGTCAACGTAGCGAGCGTGCTTGTTTTCGAAGTTGTTCTTGACGCTTTGCGACTAAGGCCACCTCGCATCATGCGCGACCTTTTGCTCGCGCTCAGCTACATCGTCGTGGGCATCGGGGTTCTTTCCGGGGACGTAGACATCACCGGCATCGTCGCCACCTCAGCCGTCATCACGGCAGTTATCGGTCTTTCGTTTCAGGACACCCTCGGCAACATGATGGGCGGTATGGCGCTGCAAATGGAGCGCACCATTGGGGTCGGCGATTGGATCAAGTTTGACGGACAAGAGGGCGTGGTCAGGGACATTCGATGGCGACACACCTCGATCGAAACGCGCAACTGGGACACGATCGTGATCCCGAACAGCGCCTTGATGAAATCGCAGGTTACCGTGTTGGGTCGCCGCGCCGGACAACCACGGCAACATCGCCAATGGGTCTATTTCAACGTTGATTTCAGGAATTCGCCTGCCGAGGTAATTGATGTAGTAGAAGCGGCCTTACAGGCTGAGCCCATTTCCAACATCGCCCTTGAGCCAAAGCCAAACTGCGTCTTGATGGACTTCAAAGAGAGCTATGGCAGTTACGCGGTGCGGTATTGGTTGACCGATCTGGCGGTCGACGATCCAACAAACTCTATTGTGCGCACGCGTATTTATGTCGCGCTCAGTCGGGCGGGAATTCGGCTTTCGATCCCGGCCCAATCGCTATTCGTCACGGCGGAGGATCAGACGCGGCTCGAGCAAAAACGCGCTGAAGAGATTGACGAACGCGTCGCGGCGCTCAAGGGAGTTGAGTTGTTTCAGTCGCTGACCGACGAAGAACGACATTCGCTCGCCGCTCGACTGCTGGTCGCTCCCTTCGTCCGGGGAGAAGCGATGACGCTTCAGGGCGCTGAGGCGCATTGGCTCTATCTAATCACGCGTGGAGACGCCGAAGTGCGCGTCACTGGGGAGGGCAATCTCAGTGAACACATTGCCACGCTGCACCAGGGCGGCTTCTTTGGCGAGATGGGAATGATGACCGGCGAGCCGCGCTCGGCTACTGTGATCGCGCTCTCAGATGTTGAATGCTACCGGGTGGATAAAGAAGCATTCAACGACATCCTCCAGCAGCGCCCCGAAATTGCCGAAGACATTTCAGAACAGCTGGCGCGGCGGCGCGTGGAGTTGGACTCGGTCCGGGAAGGTTTGAACGAGGAAGCAAAACGCGCCCGCATGAACTATCACAAGGGCGATTTACTACACCGCATCAGGGATTTCTTCACTCTGTGAGCCATGCCTGGATAGTCTCCACGCAGATCCGGTCTGACTTGAATAGGCCCTTAGGAACTAGACAGTGTGGCTTCGAATCCCTCCGCCGGTACCAAAATCAATTTCGAATTCGCAATCCGAAATTCTTCATTTTCAATTATTCTTAGAAAGGAGGAAGCAAATGTCTTACGAAAAGCTGGCAATTGGCGGCGCCAAACAGGAAATCCTGTCGTGGGCCAATCACGCATTCAGCATTGAAGAGCAATCGATGCTGCGTAACGTCTCGCGCTTGCCATGTCTGTTCAAGCACGTCGCGCTGATGCCCGACGCGCACCTGGGCAAGGGCAGCATGGTTGGGTCAGTCATCGCTACGAAGGAAGCGGTGATTCCGGCAACGGTCGGCGTCGATATCGGCTGCGGCATGATGGCCGTAAAGACGCCATTCAAGAGCGGCATTCTCGACGGTAAATTAAAGGACTTGCGCCTTGCTATAGAAGAGGCAATTCCCGTCGGGTTTAATGCATACAAGGAGTCAGTTGATGAATCCTCGTACTGGGACGGTTGGAAGGATTTCAGCGAACTTCACCAGGGTGTCCACGACCGCAAAGCGAAAGCCATGAAGCAACTGGGCACGCTCGGTGGCGGCAACCACTTCATCGAAGTCTGTTTGGACACAGAAAACTTCATCTGGTTGATGCTGCACTCGGGCTCGCGCAACATCGGGAAGGAGCTGGCCGAACGTCACATCTCCACCGCAAAGGGCTTGTGGAGATTGTCGGAACTTCCCGCTCCCGATCTCGCCTACTTCATCTCTGGCACGCCGGAATTTGCTGCCTACTGGAAAGATCTGAAGTGGGCGCAAACCTACGCGATGAAGAATCGCGAGATCATGATGGCGCGTTTGTTGAAGGTTTTTAACAAGCTGTTCAATCATCGCCAGCCGTTTCGGCCAGAGCTGGCGGTCAACTGTCATCACAACTACGTCGCGCTTGAGCAGCACTATGGCGAGGAAGTCTTCGTCACGCGCAAGGGCGCGATCAACGCGGCGCAAGGCGTCTACGGCATCATCCCTGGCTCGATGGGCACAAAATCGTTCATCGTGAAGGGACGTGGTTTGGCGGAGAGTTTCAATTCGTGCTCTCACGGCGCCGGAAGAAAGATGTCGCGCAGCGCGGCTAAACGGAAATTTACCCGTGACGACCTGACACGGCAAACCGCGGGCGTTGAATGCCGCAAAGACGTAGGCGTGCTGGATGAAATTCCCGGCGCCTACAAATCAATCGAAGCGGTGATGAAGAACCAGGAAGACCTGGTCGAAATCGTCGCCGAGATCAAGCAAGTGGTCTGTGTGAAGGGCTGAAGCCAAGTCAAAAGTAAAAAGGCAAAAGTAAAAAGTAAAAACGAAGCCTCGGCCCGCAGACCACCTTTTTGCCTTTTAACTTTTTCCTTTTTACTTCCCATCGGGGTGTGGTGTAACGCTAGTATCCGAGTCTTCCAAACCCCGACTTGTCGGGATTCGAATCTCTCCTTCCGCTCCAACAATGAATCAGCCGCGGATAAACGCAGATAAGCGCGGATAAGAAACAACACTCGTTGAGGCTTCCAGGCTCTTTCTTATCTGCGCGAATCCGCGTTTATCCGCGGCTCATTTCTCACCCGAGTAGCTCAACTATCGAACCTGGAACTTGAACTTGAAACCTGAAACGGAATCCTGGCTGTGTAGCTCAAGCGGCAGAGCAAGCGTCTCATAAGCGCGAGGTTGGTGGTTCGACTCCACCCACAGCCACCAGATCATTTTCCATATGTCACTTGACATTTCTCATTGGTCAATTGGAAACGCCAGGATAATGCTTGGCCGACCCGGACTCGCATCCAAAGATGACAAATGGAAAATGTCCAATGACGAATGATAAATGCTTCGGGCTGGTGATGTAACCGATAGCATAGAAGTCCTGCAAACTTCTTGTGAGGGTTTGAGTCCCTCCCAGTCCACCAATTTCCGATGGCGATGTAGCTCAACTGGATAACAGAGCGTCGGTCTTGTAAACCGAACGATAAGGGTTCGACTCCCTTCATCGCCTCCAGAATAGAAGGATGAGTGATTGGCACGGAAAGGGGGAGACCATTTTCCATATATCATTCGCCATTTGTGGCCATTGTTCGTGTGATTTCGTGGATCGTTCTTCTTTTCTCAGGCCAGCGCACGATCCACGAAATCACACGAAACAACGCGAAATAAACCCGGCAAATGGCAGATGAGAAATAATGCGAATGACAAATGAAATATGGAAAATGGCTTTGCTTTAGCACACATCCACACTCCCAATCGTACTGTGGCGTAGCCAAGTTGGTAAGGCACCGCACTGTTAATGCGGCCATGCGAAGGTTCGAATCCTTCCGCCACAGCCAAATCATTGCCGATTTCCGATTGCCAATTTGCCCAGGCGAATGATCCCTCCCACTAAGGAGACCAATCGGAAATTGGAAATTGGAAATCGGCAATGCTGTTGGCCCGGAGCTCGAGGGACAGAGCGGCGGCCTTTTAAGCCGTGAGGTGCGGGTTTGAGCCCCGTCGGGTCAACCAAATTCCAGGTGCTTAGAGCTCTCTATTCAAGTCGGTAACGGCAGCCGCGTGGCAGTGGGCATTCAAGAGAACTGCAGATCTCGCTTAACCTTTTCTCAACACTACGATATATTCTCCACACCCCACGCGTTTCAGACCAGATAGCCCAGTCTGGCAGAAAGTTGTCAGCGGATCGGTTAGACTGACGTTTTGGCTCGGCCACTAAGACGATAATGAAAAGAATCCTCCTGGTCATTGCGTTCGTCACCCTTTACGGCTTGCACCAGGATTTCTGGTTCTGGCGCACTGCGCACCCGCTGGTCTTTGGGTTTGTTCCCATAGGCCTTTTCTATCATGCCTGCTTTTCCGTGGCGGCTTCGCTGCTCATGTGGTTGCTGGTCACGTTTGCCTGGCCGTCACACCTCGAGGAAGAGATTGAAGGACATTCGAGTCAGGAGGACTCCGCGCATTGATTCCCGCCATCGTCGTTTTCATATATCTGGCCAGCGTCCTCTACATCGGCATCTTTGCTTTCCGCCGATCAAAGGGATCTGAAAAGGCAGAAGACTACTTTCTCGCCAATCGCTCTCTCGGACCTTTCGTCTTTCTCTTCTCGCTCTTTGGCACGAACATGACGGCTTTCGCGATCCTGGGCTCGTCAGGACATGCCTTCACTAATGGAATCGTGACCTTCGGACTGATGGCCTCGTCGTCGGGACTCGTTATTCCGTTGACGATTCTGCTGGTCGGCACGCGGGTCTGGGCGCTGGGGAAGAAGCATGGCTTCATGACGCCGGTGCAGATGTTTCGCGATCGCTGGGAATGCAGTCACATCGGCACGGTCATCTTCGCCGTGCAATCGGTCCTGCTAGTGCCTTACATCATCATCGGTATCATGGGCGGAGGAACGACGCTCAATACGATCAGCGGCGGGCTGGTTCCGTATTGGTTCGGTGGGGCCATCGTCGCCCTGGTGGTGATGGGATACGTCTTTTTCGGCGGCATGCGCGGCACCGCCTGGGTCAATACATTTCAGACGGTCCTGTTTCTACTTTTTGGGACCGTGGCAGTGATTGTTATTGGCACGGGAATGGGGGGATTTCGCAGCGCCGCGCAATCAATGCTGGCGTCACCCGCGCTGGCCCCTTTGCTTTCGCGCGAGCGCATCTCGCCGCTCTACTTCTTCAGTTACACGTTCATACCGCTGTCAGCCATTGCCTTTCCTCATATCCTGATCTTTTGTTTGACCGCGCGCAAGATGGCCCAGTTCAAGAAGACGGTGATCTTCTACCCACTTTGTATTCTGGCGATTTGGCTGCCCTGCGTGTTTCTTGGCGTGATGGCAAATCGGGTCACCGACGTGCCACAAATTAAGGCCAGGCAGGAGGCGCGCCGGGTCCTGGCCACGCAAGGGAAAGCAATGGCGCCGGCGGCCCGCGACGAATTACGCGAGCAGGCTGCGGGAGACGATGTGATCCTGCGCTTGCTCGAGCGTTACGCCCCACTCTGGCTCGCCGGTCTTCTCGGGGCCGGCATCATGGCCGCGGTGATGGCCAGTGATTCGCAGATTCTCGCGCTCTCTACCATGTTCACGGAGGATGTTTTCGCCTTTTATGGAGGCAAGAGGCGCTTTGGCGAAGCCGCGCAGGTACATACCGGGCGCCTCTTCATCGTTCTGATTACAATGTTTGCTTATGCGGTGGCCTTGCGCGCGCCGGAGACAATCTTTGAACTGGCGATCCAGTATGCCTTCTCCGGCTACGCGGCCCTGTCGCCATTGCTGATTGCGGCATTGTTCTGGAAGGGAAGCACCAAGTGGGGCGCGCTGGCTTCGACCGTGTGGGTGGCTGCGGCGGTGACTGCCGTGGCGATTTTCCAGCAAGTTGTACCAGCACCCGCGCCTGGACCACCGACGCTGATGTGGTCGCTTTCAGGCATAGAGGTCCTTGCACGCACTCCGGGCGGTACGGCTGTCTTCGGATTTATGCCCGTCGTGCCGATGGTCCTGGTGTCCGCCCTATTGATGGTTGTTGTTTCGCTGATCACGACTAAACCGAAACAATCAACCCTGGCTAAGTACTTTCGATTTCAAAACCAATGAAAAAAACAATTCTGCTTGCTTTGGCGCTCAGTTGTTGTTGGGTTTCGGTCAACGGTCAAACGGGCTCCGGTAAGAGTGCGACGACGAAGACTCAGAAGAGTGAGACCGCCCGCCGGCGCGCCGTTAAGCTGGAAGGGTCACCGCCCAACGGCCTTTTTTCGCCGGCCATCGTCGCCGGAGAATTGGTTTTCACCTCGGGACAAATAGGAGTTGATCGCAAGACCGGCGAACTCGTGGCGGGCGGTTTAGCAGAACAGACCGAGCAGCTGTTTCGGAATCTAACCGCCGTACTTGAAGCTGCCGGCAGCAGCACCGAACACATTCTTAAAGCGACCGTGTTCCTCGCGGACATGGCAGACTATGACACGATGAACGAACTCTATCGCAAGCACTTCAAGGGCGATCCGCCGGCGCGTACAACCGTCGGTGTCGCGCGCCTCCCGCGCAACGCTCGCATCGAAATCGAGGCGATCGCGATCAAGAAGGACTAATTTGCAGCCCCCTTCATCGTCTCATCGCGTTTGGCTTTGAATTCTGATCCCGTCTTCCATTCCGGGAATTTCTCACCCTGCGCCACGCGATAGCCAATCGTCGTCAGCAACTGCACGTCCTCGACCGCACCGGCCAGGTCCCAGTCTGGTTTAATCTCGTCCGAGACTTTGTGATAGTCCTTGCTCGTGTACTCGTCGCGTTTCTGCTTGCTGAAAGCCGCGTCTTTGCCGATGTAATCAATGCCTGAATCCGGGTAGAGCGCCGGCACACCTACCTTCGCAAATTCAAAATGATCAGAGCGATAGTAAAAACCCTTCTCCGGCTCCGGATCGGGATTTACCACCCGCCCCTGATCTTTCGCAGTGTCGCGCAGCAGGTCAATTAACGTGCTGTTGTCGTCGCCGACCATGGTGACGTCTTTGGTGCGGCCCCATTGATTGACGCCGTCCATGTTGATGTTCGCCAGCGTTTTGTTCAGAGGATAGAGCGGGTTCTCAGCGTAATACTTCGCGCCAAGCAACCCCTTCTCTTCAGCGGTAACCGCCAGAAACAGCACCGAGCGTTTGGGCGGGGTGGCGAGTTTGGTGAAGGCTTCGGCAATCTCAAGCAGCGCGGCAATGCCGGAAGCATTGTCGAGCGCGCCGTTAAAGATCTGATCGCCCGGGAGTTTCGGGTCGCGTCCCAGATGATCCCAGTGCGCCGAGTAAACCACGTACTCGTTCTTCAGGGTCGCGTCTGAGCCTTCAATCTTAGCAATGACGTTGGCCGAGTTGATCTCGCGGAGAGTGTTCTTGACTTCGAAGTTGGCCTTCGCGGCAAGGTTGACCGGCGTGAAGCCTTTGGTCGCGGCCGCCTTCTTCAAAGCGTCAAAGTCCTCCCCGGTTGCCGTGAAAAGTTCTTTGGCGCGGTCGGTCGTGATCCAGGATTCAACGGCGACCCGATCCATGTTCTTATCGGGTTTCTGAATATCGAAGTTCTCGCGCGACCAGCTTCCTGAAACCACTTCGTAGGGATAACCGGCCGGGCCCGTCTCGTGAATGATGATCGCCGCCGCGGCGCCCTTCTCTGTGGCGATTTCATACTTGTAGGTCCAACGGCCGTAATAGGTCATTGCCCTCCCCTTGAACATCTTCTCGTCGAGTTTGGATGGATCAGCGGGGTCAGGAACCGCCGGGTCGTTGATGAGCATGACGATGGTCTTGCCCTTTACGTCCACGCCCTTGTAATCGTCCCAGCCGTATTCCGGCGCGACCACGCCGTACCCGACAAAGACCAGGTCAGAGTTTTCCACTTTCGATTCAGGCGTGTAGCGGCGCGAGACGGCCACGTAATCCTTCGGAAACTCGAGATTAATCGTCTTGTCGCTGGTAGTGAACGAGGCAGTAGGCTGCGCGGTAAAGCCAGACAGCGGAACTTTCTGCACGTAGCTGCCGTCGGGATTGCCCGGCTTGAGACCGAGTTTCTGAAACTGTTCAGTCAGATACTTGACGGACAGTTCTTCGCCCTTTGTTCCCGGCCCACGGCCCTCGTACTCGTCCGACGAAAGCGTCTTAATGTGCGCCATGATGTCGTTTCCGTTGATCGAATCAAGCGCGGGTTTGAGGTCCCCGGTTTGATTCGTGGTTGGCATCTGCTGGCATGCAATTGCCAGGATCAACGACACGGCGAGTACGATGGCAGAAAGAATGCGTAGCTTCATGATTTCACGGCCTCTCTTTTTCGAATTGATTTGAAGTGAACCAGTTGTTTCTATGCTGAAACGGGGGGTAAGTCAAACGGCAGTGAAGCAACAGATCAAGTTGTGAAAACGACATCAAGAAGCGAAGCTCGCGGCACAGCCGCCCTAACCCTCAGCCAAAGCAATAAAGCCTGCCGTCCTGGCTGCCAATGACGATTCGACCGTTGGCGATTGCGGGTGAGGCGGAGAGGGGAGCGCCCGCATTGAACTCCCAAAGTTTTGCCCCACTGCTAAGACTCAGCACATAAAACTTTCCGTCATTTGAGCCCACAAACACGCGCCCGCCGGCGATCGCAGGCGATGACTCGACGCGCGCCCCCGTTGCGAAAGTCCAAACAGCTTTTCCGGCCGCGTTCAATCCGTGCACCAGCTTGTCGCGCCCGCCCAGGACAACTCGATCGTTAGATACCGCCGCTGATGAGTAGAAGGGAAACTTTCGTTGGGGATGCTGGTAGCGCCAAACGAGGCGGCGGCTGCTTAGACTGACCATCAATACTTCATTGGCAAAGGTCCCGTAGAACGCAGACGCGCCTCTCAGCGCCGGCGAAGCGCCCGTGTAAGACCCTGAAGAGACCCGGAACATCTCCTTGCCGTCAGCGATACGTATCGCGCGAAAGATCTCGTCACAGCCGGCAATGAAAGCGAGACCTCCGGAGATGCCGGGAGTGCAATGCACCGGACCACCGGTTTTGAACTTCCACAGGACTGAGCCGTCTCGGGCCGAGAGACAATAGAGATGTTCATCGTAAGAACCAATCAGGACCCGGTCACCGACTACTACGGGTGAAGATTTGATTTCACTGCCGGTCTTGAATGCCCACAGTTTCCGGCCGTCGGAAGCATTGAGCGCGTTGATCCAGCCGCCGAGGTCGCCGATGTAAACCACGCCCGCAGCGTATGCCGGTGACGACTCGCCTATTGGTGAGCCCGTCGAGAATTTCCAATAGACAGATCCGTTCTCAAGATTGAGAGAGACCAACTCGCCTTTTTGCGACGCGGCGAAAACGGTTCCGCCGACAATCGCCGCGGAAGATTCGATCGAGTCTCCCGCCTCGTACGTCCACAAAAGTTTTAGAGCCGCCGGAACCGCTGACTGCGATACGCCGGTTAGCGAGTGGTTGCCACGAAACTGCGACCAATCGTTCGCGGGCGTATCTTGAGCCGAAACAGTGAGCAGTGAGCAGTGAGCAGTGAGCAGTAGGCAGAACGCCAGGCTGCATTTCATCTTCCAGTTATCGTTTTTCATTTGGCATTCGCTTCGTGTTCGTTCGTGTGATTTAGTGGATCGTTCTTCATTACTCGGCCAGGAGAACGATCCACGAAGTGACACGAAGCAACGCGAAATCAATCCGGCAAATGGCAGATGAAAAATGTCAACTGAGAAATGGAAAATCGATCTTGCCACTTCCAATTGTCACTGCCTTCTGGCTACCAACGCCTGACTAGAAAGCCGATTCGTAAACCTCAAGTGCTCCGGCCTGATCGAACGGCCGGGGATTGAATGTCCCAGTCCATTGCCTGGCCGCTTCACCGGCGAGCATACGCAGATCGGATTGGGGCACTCCTGCCTTACCCAAGGCGCAAGGCAATCCGCCGGCAGCACCAAGTCGTTCCAGTTTTTGAGCGAGAGCTTCAGCCGGATCCTGCGAGCCGGATCGCGAATTCTGACTTGATGAATTCTGAAGTTCGCCATAGCGGTCCGCCACAACCGCGCCATTCCAGCGGACAACTGAAGGAAGCAGCATCGCGAGCGCCGCGCCATGCACTGTGCCGTAATGAGCGGTCAGCGGATTGGCACATGCGTGCGTAGCGCCCAGCATGGAATTCTCGATTGCGACTCCGGCAAAGTAAGCTCCCAGTTGCACGGCGCCGCGGGCCTCCAGGTCGTTTGGATTCGCCAGGACCTGTTCATAGTTTGCTTCCAACAGTCGCCACGCTTCACGTGAAAAGAAGTCTGATATTCCATTGCGTTTCGTAGTGACGAAAGTCTCAACCGCATGCGCGATCGCGTCAAAGCCGGAAGTCGCGGTAATGCTCTGCGGCTGCGAGAGCGTGAGCACGGGATCGAGTAAAGCGACGCGAAATGCCGCCTTTGGATCGCCACAGGCCATCTTGAAGTGAGTTTGCGAGTCGGAGATGAGCGCGTAAGTTTGGGCTTCACTGCCTGTGCCGGCCGTGGTGGGAATGGCGATCATTGGCAAAAGCGGCTGCTTAGCTTTGCCGTAGCCTAAGTAGTCCGCCATCTGCCCGCCGTTGGTCAGCAGAAAGTTGATTCCTTTGGCGCAGTCCAAAGAGCTGCCGCCGCCAAGGCCCACAATCGAATCAACCTTCAGCGGCGCGGCAAAACCTCTTCCGGCTTCAACCATCCGCGTATCAGGATTGACTTCGAAATCGTGAAACCTGGCAACTTCAATTCCCGCCCGTTGCAACGGCGCCAAAGCTTCGTCGACATGACCGGAAACAACCAACCCCTGATCGGCAACCAGTAACACCCGGCGAAAACCCAGCTCTGCCGATAACGCGCCCAGGCGTTCGATGGCGCCGGCGCCAAAGATCACACGAGTGCGGGGTTGAAAATCGAAGCTTTGCATTGTTCTTTGCTCAGTCAGCAGCGGGATCTCTTTGCGTCCCTTTGCGAGCTTGGCGCCTTTGCGTGAGATTAGAATTCTCGCAAAGGCGCCAAGACGCAAAGACTCCGTAAACCCCAAGGGAAACTGGATCGAGCTATCACTTTAAAGCGGCAGCCGTCTTCGTTTCAGCCAGCGCGTAGAGCTGGTTACGATTGCTGATGTAGAGCACTCCGTTGGCCGGCACGGGCGTGCTGTAGACTGAGCTTCCCATGTTCAGCTCAGCCAGCACCTTTTTGGTCTTTCCGGCCTGCATGATGATCACGTCGCCGTCTTCATCGCCCAGATAAAGCTTGCCATCAATCAGCACCGGTGAGCCCCAAACGGCCGCGAACAGATCATGCACCCAGTAAACCTGACCGGTCTTCGCATCGAGGCAGTGCAAAAACCCGCTGAAGTCCGGCTCGTAAACAATGCCGTCCTTAATGGCCGGTGTAGAGATCGATCGGCGAATCTTGTCGTAGTGCCATACGAGGCCGGTCTTTGTGATGTCGCCTCGTTTGGTCGCGTCGATGCAGTACATATGACCGAGACCCTCGCCGTGTTCCGGATCCTGGCCGTTGGCGATGTAGACGCGGTCTTCGTAGACCACCGGCGTGCCGATCAATTCGTTGCGCGTCTTGGGCCAGACTGAGTCCTTCGGATTGGTGTCAAACTCCCAAAGTTTTTTGCCGGTGAGCGCTTCATAGCCGCGAATCCAGCCGTCACCCTGTCCGTGAATGACCTGCACGACACCGCCGATGGTCCCTACCGTAGGAGAGCACCACTGGCCGTGCAGGATGCGGTCGCCTACCGAATTGTCTTCCCAGACGAGTTTCCCCGTCTTTTTGTTGACCGCGATAATGGCCGGCGCCTTCGGCGAAGGAATGTTGACGTGGCTCTCGTCCTGGCCGTTCGACGTGCTGACAAAGATTAGATCGCCGTACATAACCGGTGAGGAGTTAGCCAGATTATGGGGGAGCGATCCCACCTCTTCGATCATGTCGAAGCGCCAGACCACGTCGGCGTTGGTTTCACCCGTCAGTTTTTCGTCCGCCACTCCATCGTTTTCTTTGTCACGGAAACCCTGGGTGTCGAGACATACCAGCTCGGCGCGGTTCGATACGTAGTAGACGCGGTCGCCTTCCACCAGGGGCGAAGACGCTACGCCCTGATACGGCCAATCGTTGACCCGCCCGGCGACGAGCTTGTCGTGCGTCATCTGCCACATGAACTGACCGTCCGACTCACGGAAGGCCATCACCACGCCCTTGTCGCCGGTCACCTTGGGATCGCGCAAGCTCTCGTTGTTCGTACCGACGAAGACCATCCCGCCCGAAACCACGGCGTTGCCATAGGTCTGCGATCCCAATGCGGCCACCCACTTCACGTTGGTTTTTTTGGCGACGTCCCAGGTGGTTGGCAGTCCCTTCATGTTTGAGATCATGTTTCGATCGGGCGTCCCGCCCCACATGGGCCAGTCACCAGAGCCGGGATCGGAAGCCGAGACAGTGAGCAGTGAGCAGTGGGCAGTGAGCAGTACGCCCAGCGCGATGGCCACTAGTATTGCCGAAATTGATCTCTTGTTAAGAATGTTTCGCATTGTAAATGTCCTTCTCCACCGTTTGCGTTATTACTGTCCACTGTCCACTGTCCACTGCTCACTGCTCACTTATTCGGATAGACCTTCAGATTATCAAAATAGAGTTCGGCCAGTGCGTTTCCGAAAATCCCGGGCGCGCCCTGGCGATTGGGAATCGGGTCGATGCGTTCGATCATCCACGCCACGGGTTCCGTCTCGCCGGTCAACCAGACTTTACCGCGCGCGCGGACCTTGCCATCGGGAAGATTCTCAACCTGCAGTTTCAGGTGATACCACGTGTCGGCCTTCCACGCGAAAGGAATCGTCACCGTGCGTGCGGTCTCTGGCTGCCACGGTTCAAGGTGCAGCATCTGGCCGTTGCCATAGAGAACCAGGGCGTAGCGTTGCGCGATGACCCCGGCGTCACCCTGCTGCCTTCGTTTCTGCGTCGCGCGAACGTCTGCCTCAATCGTATAGTTCGCCAGATCTGAGGGCCCGAAGTAAGCCCGCGCCCGGCTGAGAAGCGAAGAACCTTCCGTCGTTTTGACCAGAACTTTGCTGCCTTCAACTTCGCGCGTGATGAACTTCAAAGTCGAGTTGACCCAGAGTGGCGGCACGCTGCTTACGGCCAGCGCATCGAAGTTCTCGTTGTAAGGCAGGGGGGCGAAAACGCGCACGCTGGCGGCGCCGGTGACGTTGCCAACGGTTGCCTTTACCAGACCCGCCTGGGTGCCGCCGTCGGCCGCCGCCACAAACAGGCCGTTGGCAACGGCTCCTTTCAACTGATCGAGCGACCAGGCGGCGGTCTTCTCTTCCCGAATGAACTTGCCGTACTCGTCAAACAGCCGGACACGGAAATTGGCGGCGGCGCCGGGCCTGAGAATTAGTTCAGTGGGCACGACCTGAACGTGCGTGGCCGGGCGGTTCGGGTTAGGAAGCCCTTCAACCGGCGGGGGCTGGTTGGTGAGCCCACTTGATTTTTTTCCGATGCAATAAAGATTCGCATCGCTGACAAAATAGACCCGGCCATTTGAAACTGCCGCTGAGCCAATGATTGCTTCCGGAAGTGCTTCGGTGCCAAGTTGATCCTGATCGAGAATCTCGCAACCCGTCGCGGTCGGCTTGAGGATGAAGAACTTCCCATTCTCAGTGCCTACATAAAGCTTGCCGTCCGCCAGCACGGGCGAGGCTTTTTGAATCGTGCCGAGGTTTTGCAGCCAGAGTTGCTTGCCGGTACTAATGTCGAATGCCCCAAGGTTGGCTCCGTTATCGACCTGGTAGAGACGCTCGCCGTCGATCAACGGGGAAGAGAACCCGCCCTGCCAGCCGTAGACGCTCCACTTGACCTGTTCCTTCTTGAGCTCGCCTTTCCCGCTGGCGTCCACCGCCACCATCATCCCCATCTCGTTGGATGCGAGGTTCTCTTCGCTGTGGGTCAGGACCGCCGTGGTGCCAAACACGGCCACGCCTGTGTTGAGGCCGCGTTTGCTGACTTCATATTTCCAGACGGGCTCGCCGGTTTGCGGCTTGATGGCATAACCGACACCGTCGCTGGCGCCCTGAATCAACAAACGCGTCCCGTTGATGTTGACAATGATCGGTGGAGCGTAAGTTGTGTCGTAAGGCCGGCCCCCCGGCGCGCTAACCCACATGGTCTCGCCGGTCCTCTTATCGAACCCCATGAAGCGGTGCGCGCCGCGCGCGTGCCCGCCCCAACCGAAAGTGATGCCGCTCAGAATGACCAAATCGCCATCGATGATTGGCGAGACCGTGCGCCCGCCATGCGTAGTCAACAGTCCGAAGTCTTCGCCCAGCGATCGCTCCCAAAGGAGTTTCCCATCTCGCGACAATGCCAGCAGCGAACCTCCCACGCCGAGCCCGTAAACATTCCCGGTTGCGGGATCGCCGACGGGCGAAGCCCAGCCCACCCGATGCGGGGGCACGTCGCTCAGGAAAACATTGAAGCGATGCTCCCAAAGCAGCTTTCCGGTGTCGGCGTTGAAGCACATAATGCGTTCCTGCTCCGTCTCGCCTTTACCCGCGGTGTTCTGGAGATAGACGCGATTGTTCATCACGATGGGCGCGGATCGCCCCCCGTACGGGACCTTCCAGGCCAGGTTTTCGCCAGTGGGCGACCACTTTGCCGGCAGATCTTTTTCAGAGGAAATGCCGTCGCGTGCAGGTCCCCGCCAATCGGCCCAATCGCTCGCCGGCACCGATAAGGCCCCAGTCAAAAGCACGAGCAGAAACATTGCAAGTGACGAAAAATTGGATGGAGTTTTCATTTTTTTAGATTTGAAGCGCGTTGCCGGTCAGGAAATCCGTACCCAGTTGGAACAAACGTTCACCTTTACAAAAAAGTTTCTTGACGCCCACGTCCTCAATGGCGATCATTGTTCCGCCTCCTGCGAATTGAGTCAAGTAGAGCCGCTCGCGCGCTAGTGTCTTGTCTCTAAAGTTCGTTGACAAAATCGGGGCATGCCACCGGGGCGCTAGCCCGACCGTAAGGGAGGGCTCATGTGTTAGCGGCTTATAAAGACTGAGCCCTCCCTTACGGTCGGGCTAGCGCCCCGGTTATCGATCAATTGAGCAAACTTCTGAGACAGCACGCTAGCGAGGTATGAAGAATTATGACGCTAAGAACTACTGCGGTGTTGCCACTTGCACTTCCGTTCGCCGTTGCTACCGTTGCGCCGGCGGCGGCGAGGGAGAAGGGCGGGAAGTCTGGAAACTGATTCGTTTTAGAGAGTAGCACGGGCGTGCTGCCCGTGAATCACGCGCAAGATGCGCGTGCCACAATCAAACTGCATCAGTGACCTCCGCCTTATGACTCTGCGGTGAAAACCTTATCAGCCACTGCGCGTACAAACAGAAAGCTAACATACATCGGGAAGGGAAATCTCAAAAATGAAACCTGTTATTCGCACCAGCGCCTCTTTGGCAATCTGCCTTCTCTCTACGGTGATGTTTTTCAACTCGACGGTTGTCAGTTCGGCAACTCCGAACTGGCCGCAATGGCGGGGTCCGGGAGGACTGGGCGTCTCAAGTGAAAAGAACCTTCCCGTGGAATGGAGTGCGACAAAAAACATCAAATGGAAAACTCCAATTGCCGGCCGCGCCCATTCTTCGCCGGTTGTCTGGGGCAACCGGGTCTTTCTCACCACGGCGATTGAAGGACCAGTCGTGCCCGGCGCCAAGGCAGTCAAGCACATGGATGGCGACAAGGAATTCCTGCACCCGGACAGCATCGGAGCCGATCACAAACACACCTTCAAAGTGATTTGCCTTAACGCGGCTACCGGCAAGGTTCTGTGGGAGCAGACAGCCTTCGAGGGCACGCCCTACGACAATCGCCATCGAAAGAGTTCGTTTGCCGCTTCAACTCCGGCCACGGATGGCAAGTTTGTCTTTGCCTTCTTTGGGACGGAAGGGCTCTATGCGTATGACATGAACGGCAAGCTCGCATGGAAGGCAGACCTCGGCAAACTGGGAACCGTCGGGATGGGCACCGGAACGTCGCCGATTCTTTTTGAGAACCTTGTCATCATGCAATGTGACGAAGAAAACGGCGCGGCGTCGTTTATCGTCGCGCTCGATAAGAAAACCGGCAAAGAAGTATGGAGGACGCCGCGCAAAGTGCAGGTGAGTTGGGCCACACCGATTCTGGCTCCTACCGCCACACGGACGGAATTGATCACCAGCGGAACGGAAACGGTCATTGCCTATGACCCGGCGACTGGAAAAGAGCTGTGGCGCCACAAGGGTGTGGAGAGTAACGCCATTCCTTCACCGGTTGCCAATCAGGAAATGGTCTTTGTCAGCGCCGGGTTTCCGGCCAAGATCGTGTTGGCCATTCGCCTGGGCGCGTCCGGCGACCTGACCGATTCAGTCGTTTGGCGATACGCTAAAGGCACTGCCTACGTGCCGTCGCCAATTCTCTACGGCGATTATCTCTACCTTACGACCGACCGCGGAATTCTAACGTGTGTGGATGCGAAGACGGGCGAAGTGAAATACGAAGGCGGCCGGATTCCGATTCCGGCCACGTTCACCGCATCGCCGGTGGCCTTTGAGGGAAAGATTCTGTTGACCAGCGAAGACGGGGACACTTTCATCGTAAGAGCCGGACCCAAACACGAGATTCTGGGCACCAACTCTGTGGGCGAGCCCGTCTATGCTTCGCCGGCCGTTGCCGATGGAAAGATTTTTATTCGCGGTGAGAAGAATATCTACTGCATCGGCAAGTGAGAAGCCTGAGTAGTTGGAACATTATTAGCCAACGACACGTCTAAGAAGTTAATGATCACCCGACTCGGGACGTTCTATTAGGCAGTCAGGCGATCCACGAAATCACACGAAATGACTCGAAGTAAGGAGTCTATTTCGTGCCGCTTCGTGTGGGTTCGTGGATCTCATTAGTTTTTCGGCAGCCTGCCAGGTGAAGATGAGGTGACCGTACCCCATTTCAAGGGAGAAGAACGATGTTTGCAACGCATGAATCAACACCGTGGTATCGCTCTCTGGCCGGGCTGATTGTCGCCTCGATTTTGTTGCCGCCGCTTGGGATCGTGTTGCTGTGGACGCGACGCAGCAGCCCGATCGCCACGAAGGTCGGTGCAACCCTTTGCATCGCGGCGCTGGGCGCCGGCTACGTTTTCCTCTTCACTCAATGGCGCAAAAACTCGAACGACAATGCCCATTATGCCGCGCTGGAGCAGCATCGCGCGCAGCAGGCTTCCCAAGCCGCAAATCCCAGTCAACCGACAGCGGCTACCGCGCAACAACTTGCTCCAGCAGCAGCTGGTTCTCCGGCCGGAAGCTCGACTGAGACGGCGCATGCAGTGCGAAACTACTGGACCAATTTCCGCGGCCCCAATCGCGATGGTCGCTATGAAGAAATGGAGGTCTCGACCACGTGGCCTTCACAGGGACCTCCACTTCTCTGGAAGCAACCCGTAGGTATCGGATATGCCTCTTTCGTTGTTGCCGACAGGCGGGCATACACGATCGAGCAAAGACGCGGAAAAGAGACGGCCGCGGCTTACGATGTCGAGACCGGCCGCGAGCTTTGGATCCAGAGCTGGAGCGCTGAATACAACGACTCGACCGGTGATGGTCCACGCGCGACTCCGACCTGGGACGATGACCGTCTCTACGCGCTCGGAGCGACCGGGGAGCTTCGGTGTCTCGATGCGAAAACCGGCGCGGTCATCTGGGGCAAGAACATTCTCAGTGACAACCAGGCTTCGAATCTGCCCTGGGCGATGGCCGCTTCGCCGCTCGTTGTCGATGATAAGGTGATTCTGCTTCCGGGCGGGACGGCAAGTAATTCGGTGGTGGCATACAACAAAATGACCGGCGCTCCGGTCTGGAAATCGCAGAGTGATCGCCAGGCGTATGTCTCGCCAATGCTGGTCACGCTCGCCGGACATCGTCAAATAGTCGTGGTCAGCTCGTCGCGAGTTTTTGGACTTGAGCCCGGTGACGGTTCAATGCTGTGGAGTTACTCGTGGGGAACCGACATGGGAATCAATGTATCGCAGCCGATCATCGTGGATAATAATCGCTTCTTCATCTCGTCAGGCTATGGCAAAGGCGCCGCGTTAGTCGAAGTCAGCGGCAGCGGCAAGAGCTTCACGGCCCGCACCGTCTGGGAAAACGTGAACATGAAGAACAAGTTCAATAGCTCCGTGCTGCACCAGGGGTACGTCTATGGTTTGGACGAAGGCATTCTCACTTGCGTCGACGTCAACACGGGCGAGCGCAAATGGAAAGGCGGGCGCTACGGGTACGGACAAGTCTTGCTTGCCAGCGGTCATTTGATTGTCATGAGCGACGCGGGCGAGATAGTCCTGGTGCGCGCGACGCCCGATCAGCTTTCGGAAGTCGCTCGCTTCAAGGCCCTTGAGGGCAAGACGTGGAACTATCCAGCCATTGCCGGCGGCCGCCTGCTGGTTCGCAACGCCAACGAGATGGCTGCTTACAATATCGCTCGGTAACCAGTGTCCTGTCTGTAACGTTCTCGCAACCAAAGACCCTGGTTATTCGATGTCCTCGTCTTTAGTCCCGGAGGGACCAAATGTTTATAGAACCAGGCTCACAGAACTTGAAAGCTCCGGAGGAGCAAAATGTCTGTTCATTGGGACCCATTGCGCTCCTCCGGAGCTAAAAGAGATTTCTCCGGCAATACGATCTATAAACATTAGGCCGCTCGGCGGCCAGGACAAGATGTGTGGTTAGAACTTTAGAGACAGGACACTAGGCGTGTTGTAAGTACCGCCCGCGGGTGACGAAGCTGGGCGATGTCCCTCACTTTCTCAGAACCTTTTCTCAGGCTGCGATGCATAACACCGCCTCACCGGGTATTATTGAATAGTTTTGATAGATATCCAGTGGTTATGCTGCTATAGATTTAGTCCAATATCAGATGTACACTCCAACGTGATTTAGGACTCAAATCCAACAGTTTTTTGGGTGGTAATTTAGTGCTTAGAAGTGAGGCTATAGAACTAATCCTAAGTGATCGTTGGAAAGAGTGGAATGCTTACCGTATACTGAATAAAAAGTGGGTGCCAGATTTTTCTAATTTTCAGTTTCCCGAATGTAACTTAGCAGGAGTTAATCTTGATGGGGCTGATCTGCTAGGTGCAGATTTATCGAAAGTTACGATAGAGGGCAAGTGGTATGTTCCGCATCTTACGGGAGCAAAGTATAACGTAAGAACAAAATGGGCCAAGGGGTTCGGCCCTAGTAAGTGGGGAGCAATACTTGTAAGTGAGGGGGCTGAAATGCAGGTGCCTAAAGTCTTTCTTTCGTATGCATGGGCTGACAAAAATCTCATTACAGCTATTGATCAATGGCTCAGAAACAAAGGACTCGACACCAAAATTGATGAGCGCGATTTTTTCGCAGGAGCAAGAATTAGAGATGAGATACTGCGAGTCATGCAAACGTGTGATGCTGTGGTGATCTTTTATTCAAGTCTCTCTAAAGATAAACCTTGGCCGGACTTTGAACGTGAATTAGCGAGTGATTTAGAAATAGAGGCAAAAAAAGAGGGTAGAAAGCCACCTCGTATCATCTATGTGGTGATAGGCAAGCTTGACCTGCCTAGTATTACCGAGCGTAATCGAATTGCGGTAATAACGGAAGGCAAAAAATTCCCCATAGTTTGTGATGAAATTTATCGGGGTATATTAGGTTTATCCCGCAGTCCACAAACAGTTGATCTCAATGAATGGGAAAATTATGAATTCTAACTCGCAACCCACAGCGTAAGAACTCATTGCACCGGAGCGCGGGACAGCGTGCTTGTCAACTAACTTCATCGGGCGATGTTTGAAAGGTGTGCGCCCGCGTTACGGTTAAGCCAACATCGGCTGAGCTACTTCCTAACGAAAATCCGTTTCGCTTCATACGAAACGTTCGGGTTATCGACGTACGTGGCGATGACCAACTCGCCATTGGCAATCGTCCACTTCCGGACCACCTGACTCGTAACGGGTCCTTTCGGGGTTTCAGACGTCGTCACCTCGGTCACCAGGATGCAATTACCGGCAGGCAACCAATTCGCAGTCCGTTTTGCTTTTGGCGGTGGGGCCGGCGGGGCGCCCGGAGGTACTTGCGGAGTAAAGTCTCGCTCTTTGCCGTCGAGCACGTAGGTGTCCTTGACGGTCCTTTCGTTGTCAGGCTGGATAAGCTTCGTCTCAACGGTAATCTCGTCACCCGTCTGGGTAACGCTGATCGTTTGGTTCATGTTTCCGGGAAGGCCGAAGCTTCTGGCCCGGTCCATCGTCCAGTAACCACTGAAATCAGGTTTCTGCGCTGAGATGCTGGCGCTACACGCCAATAGCACTCCCACGATGCCAATCATCGATGAAGTCTTCATGTGTCCAACTCCCTTCGCTTATCAATTCCTCATACCCTTTGCGAGCCTTGCGCCTTTGCGTGAGTAATGGTCTCACCAGGGCGTCAAGCCGCAAAAGAAGAGACTCGCAACCTCCGCGACCCAGAGGACGCTTAACCGACTGCCGCCTCGCGCCTCCTGAATCTCACCAATGAAAGTAATGGCCCTGTCATGAAAGTAGTAATCAGCGCCATCAGAACCATCATCGCAAAGGTGCGCGCTGAGAGGATACCCAGATCATACCCGATGTTTAGCACTATCAGCTCGATCAAACCACGAGTGTTCATCAAGACACCTAATGAGAACGAGTCGTGCCAACTCATTCCAGTCCACCGAGCCATCAGCATGCTTGCGCCCAGCTTACCGGCGATGGCGACCACAACTATTACTGCGCACATGACCCAACTATGCCAATCATTGAGCAGGTTGATCTGCATTCGCAGACCTGTAAACGCAAAAAAGAGCGGCAACAAGACGGCCGAGCTGAAGGTCTCGAGCTTTTCCTTGAGTAGAAGCCGAAACCCCGCAGTTGCGGGCATGACAACGCCCGCCAGAAACGCGCCGAACAGAGCATGAATGCCGATTGCCTCGGTCAAAAGCGCACAGGCTAATACGAATGCGAGAATTCCCGCCACCATGCCTCGACTATGTTCGGGACGATTCGGTCTTGCCGTTAGCAAACGAGCAAGTTGCGGCTTGATTAACAAAAGCATGACGCAGATGAAACACAGAGTAAGCGCGATCGTAAGAAAGGACGCCGCCACTCCACCTGACTGTGCCACTGCTATCACCAGCGCGAGGATGCACCAGGCCGTGACGTCATCAACCGCCGCACACGTAAGGGCGATGCTCCCGAGATATGTCTGCGACATTCCGCGATCTTCAAGGATGCGCGCCAATACTGGAAAGGCGGTGATGCTCATGGCGATTCCCATGAACAGCGCAAAGGCGGTGAATGATATGTGGGCCGGCGCCAGGGGCCGGTAGAGCAACAATGAAAGCGCCGTACCCAGGAAAAATGGAACGATGATACTCGCATGACTGACCATGATCGCCGCGTGGGCCTTCTTTCGCAGGTGCTGGACATCCAGTTCCATCCCTACAACAAACATGAACAAAGCTACGCCGATTTGGCTGAGCAGTCTCAGCGTACCCATCGAAGGTGTTGGGAAAAGAAAGGCCATAGTTATCGGAGAGAGCAAACCGAGCACGGACGGACCCAATACAATCCCGGCGACGATCTCTCCCATCACTTGAGGCTGGCCAATTCTCAGAAAGAGCTTTCCGAACAGTCTCGCCCCGACGATGATGACGATTAGCTGGAGCAGCAAAATGCTCAGAGGGTTTCTGAGGTTGTCATGAAAGACTCTGCTCGCATAAGTGCGTCCGGACTCAGACTGGCCGGCTGGCGTAGGAGAAGGGCTAACCGGTGCTGATTCGGCAGACGAAGCAGGGGCATGGCGCTCTGAATAAAGACCAGAACCGGTTGTCAGGATCAGCCAAATCCCGAAGCCAAAGACCAGGAGCAAGGCGATGTATGACAGATAGTGCTTAGCGGTGAAGGGACTGGATTCGGGCAATGTGGGCCTCCGAATGTTCTCGCAATGGAAAAACAGCTTAAATCCTAATACCAGAAATATGCGGTTCAGACAACACAAACAAGTCACACAAACAAGTCGACGCGATTTGGGAGGGGCCCACATTTGGAGTGCGCCGACTTGTCGGCGCTTTGGGAAGCTGGCAACTGGTCGCCGGCGTCACGACTGGTGGCGACCAAGAAAAGCGGTGACAAGTCACACACTCCAAATAAGCAGCAACTGGCCTAATTGATCATTGGACGACACTGATGGTAATTTGATGAGGCCAGCGGAAAGCCGAAAGCAGCCGCGCCGAATCTTATTAAATCGGGAAATCGCCAGAGGCCAATCCCCAGAATCTCGAGGCGCTCTTCGAGAATTCTGTTAGCGAGACGCGTCCGCGAAAGAGAACTAATGACGATAGATACGCCCAACACCGGTACTGAAGTCGGCAATTATTTTGTCTCGAACTATCCGCCGTTCTCGCAGTGGAAACCCGAGGCTGTTGGTGACGCGCTCGCGGCGCTCGACGAGGCGCCACGCGTAGACGATCCGCTCGGCCTTTATATCCACATCCCGTTTTGTCGCAAGCGCTGCAAATTCTGTTATTACAAAGTCTACATTGACAAGAATGCTTCCGAGATCGAGATCTACCTCGATGCCCTGATTAAGGAGAACGAGCTTTACAGCCGCACCCGGGCGCTTGAAGGGCGGCAGCTCCGGTTTGTCTACTTCGGCGGCGGTACGCCGTCCTACGTAAGTGAAAAGCAATTGCATTACCTGGTGGACGGACTCAACGCCCACGTCAGTTGGGCCAATGCCGAGGAGGTCACCTTCGAGTGCGAGCCAGGTACCCTTACTAAAGCAAAGCTCGAAGTCCTCAAGGAAGTCGGCGTTACCCGGCTAAGCCTGGGGGTCGAACACTTCGACGACGCCGTTCTGGAAGCAAATGGCCGGGCACATCTTTCCCCGGAAATTTATCGGGCTTATGACTGGGCCCGCGAGGTCGGTTTCTCCCAGATCAATGTGGATCTGATCGCCGGCATGGTGGGCGAGTCGGAAGAAAAATGGCGGGACACGGTCCAGCGGGCAATCGAGCTGGAGGCTGACTCGGTGACCATCTATCAGATGGAACTGCCCTACAACACGATCATCTCGCAGGAGATCCTCAAGCAAGGTGTCGCGTCGCCCATCGCTGACTGGCCCACGAAACGCCGCTGGCTGGATTACGCCTTCGACCAGTTTGAGGAACGCGGCTACCGGGTCGTCAGTGCCACTACTGTGGCGAACACGAGGAAGCCTGGGCGGTTCGTCTACACCAGCGCGCTCTGGCACGGCGGCGACATGCTCGGGCTCGGAGTTTCGTCGTTCTCGTATTTTGGCGGGGTAAATTTCCAGAACGCGCACAACTTCGAAGAATATGTTGACATCCTTAAGACCGACAAACTGCCGCTCTTGCGCGCCGTTTCGTTGACGCCAAAGCAGCGGCTGATCCGCGAGATGGTCCTGCAACTGAAGACCGGCAGACTGAACACGGGCTACTTTCTCGGGAAGTTTGGCGTTGATATTTGGGAAGAGTTTCAGCCGGTTTACCAGCGACTGGCTCAGGATAATTTGCTCGAGCGCGATACCGAGACGATTCGACTGACACGCAATGGCCTTTTGGAAGTGGATCAGTTTCTGCCGGAATTCTTTGAACCTGAATTAAGAACTGTTCGCTACGCATAATGCATCGGCCACAGAGACACAGAGACACCGAGAACGATAAGAGAAAAGAAACGTTGCCCCTTACCTATTTCTGTTTTGCTTGAAACTTCGTTTTCTCCGTGACTCTGTGTCTCTGTGGCTTGATTTTCTTAACAGGCCGTAATAACAAAAATGACGACAAATGACTATGACGTGATCGTGATGGGCGGTGGTCCGGCTGGGAGCACCATCGCCAGCATTCTCGCTCGCGAAGGCCGCAGCGTCGTGCTCTTCGAAAAAGAAGAGTTTCCTCGCCATCACATCGGCGAATCGTTGATGACCGATACCTACTGGACGTTCCAACGCATGGGGTTGCTGGAAAAGCTCAAGGAGAGTCCATTCGTCCGCAAGTACAGCGTGCAGTTTGCGAACTCTGCCGGCCGAGAGTCTCGGCCTTTTTATTTTTTCGAGGCCATGCACCATGAAAGCGCCGTTACCTGGCAGGTAACCCGCGCCGTCTTTGACAAGATGCTCATCGAGCACGCCGCCGATCAGGGAGCGACGGTTCATCAGGGAAGTGCAGTCAAGCAGGTGCTCTTTGAGGGAGATCAGGGAGATCGCGCAGTTGGGGTCGAGGTGCAAATGAAGGACGGTGCGCGTCAGACGTTCCATGCGAAGGTAGTCGTCGACGCCACCGGACAGAGCGCGATCCTGTCCAACAAATTTCGCTGGCGGGTCCGCGATCCAAAACTTAAGAAGGCCGTGCTTTACTCCTATTTCAAGGGGGCACACCGCGAGCCTGATCTCAACGGTGGGGCCACGCTCGTGCTGCGCACGCCGCCGGGCAGCAACGGGTGGTTCTGGTACATCCCGCTCGAAGATGACATCACCAGCGTGGGTATCGTCGCCGATCCCGGCTACCTCCTGAAAGACCGCGGGCAGGATCTGGCAAAGATTTTCGCAGAAGAAATCGAGAGGTGCGAGGCGGTCAACAAGCGCGTCACCATCGGTACGCGCGTCGATAAGATCTATTCAATCCTGGATTATTCTTACCGGTCAAAACACAATGCCGGTAACGGCTTTATTATCATCGGCGACGCTTACGGCTTTCTTGATCCGATCTATTCCTCGGGGGTGCTGCTGGCGCTAAAGATGGCTGAGCTGGCGGCTGACGCGATCCATGATGCTTTCAAGAGCAACGACTTTTCGGCCGCGCGCTTGGGTCAATTCCAAGCCAAACTGGATCAGGGCATCGAGTCAATGCGCAAGCTGGTCCATGCTTTCTATAACGAAGGTTTCAGCTTTGCGGAGTTCCTCCGAAAATACCCCGAACAGCGAGTGAACATCATCAACCTGCTTATTGGCGACGTTTTCAAGGAAGGCGTGGACGAGGTCTTTGGGCCGATGTCCGAATTTGCCGAGATACCACCGCCACTTTATGAACAGATTGACGGCTCGCCTACAAAGTCAGACCCGGAAGAGATCCTCTCGGCAAAGTACATGTACTTCGAAGATCGTTGAGCTGTATCCAGCGATATCGGCTTGCCTGCGGAAAGATGCGTGATGCGATTATCCGGTTATCTTGAGCGCTGTGGTAAGCTATTCGATGATGATGACAACAAAGACAGGACTTCTGCGAGGCGCGACGATCGAGCTGGAAAGTGCGGTGCCGGAAATGGATGGCAAGCGCGTACGTGTCGTGCTCGAACCCGTCGAAGAAGAGCGACTCTCAGCTCAGCAACAGCGCGAGTTTTGGCAGGTATGGGTCGAACGGGGGCCAGAAGGTCCTATTGAAGACGGGATTGATACCAACATTCCGTGATCTCGCGCGGCGACATCCGTTGGTTTCGCTTCGAAGCCCCCGACAAGCGGAGGCCAGTGCTTGTGCTGGGGCGCGAGGATGTCCTTCCTACTTTGGCTCAGATTCCAGTAATACCTCTATCCACGCAGATCAGAGACTTACCCTGGGAAGTTCGTCTATCGACTACCGACGGGCTTCCCGGCGATTGCGTGTTGAAGCCCGAATGGATCAAGACAGTGGAACGCACTTCGCTGGGTCCGTGGATCGCGACATTTCCCGAGGCGCGTTGGAAAGAGGTGGCCGCCGCGTTGCTCGACGTGCTCGGTCTCTGATCTGCTAACTTGGAATTGTAAGCACATCACCAGATTGGACTGACCTCATCGTCACCACCCAACTCCGAAGCCGAACGCTCGACCGTTGACCAAGGCGAATCAACGTTAGCGTAGGCTAACCGCTTTTGGAAAACCCGGCTCGCCTTTAGGAGACTCCCACGCTTCGTAAGACTCAGCGTACTCATCTTCCGATTCCATTGACGGGCCGGGCTTCTACTCGGTAGCTGTTCCGACTTCTCTCGCGTAGCGTTTGACCAGGGCACTGCTATCGAAGAAATAAGCGGCCACTAGCGACGTTCCTCGATGATCGTTTCTGAAAGTGGTTGGCCGAGTACTTCGATTGGCTCAAAGTCTTCGTCTTCGTCAGTGTAAGCGGAAGGGTCAGGAATCTCGCCGATGATTCCTCTAGCGAAGAGTATCCGTTCGACTTCATCTTCGCTCATCGGCTGGCCTGTTTGCGCGCCGTTGCTCACATCGCCGGTGAGAGCGTCCAGCAACTGATGTCGTTCTTCGGGCGGGAGCTTTTGGATTTCTGCAAGAAGTTCCTGCGTGCTCATAAATTCGCTTCCTTGTGATTACTCTTAGCACTAATCTTAAACTACGGCGCGGCGATTGCCAAAGATCTCAACGACGTCTCATCCTTGATGAGTATTCGCCGGCCCAGAACCAGCGGATGCGCCCAGGTGGGACTGGCGGCGACGGTATATTGCGCGAGCGGCGAATAAGCTTTTGCGTCGAGCGGCTGCACGATGAGATTTGCGTCGTTGGTGAGGAACAGCAGGGCCTTGCCGCCCAGATTGAGGATGGCCGCGTTCTCGCCCATGCGGCCGGAACTTAGCCACGCTGTCTTTCCTGTATCAGCGTCAATCGCGAAGAACTGGCCCTTCTGGTGTATCGACAAACCAAACAGCGTACTTCCCTGCAAGACAGGTGAGTTCAGATACGTCTGAGTCTCTTTGTTGTTCCACACTTGCTGCGGCACGATCTCGTTGCCCTGCCTGGCCAAACGAATCGCAGTCAATCCCTGACCCTCCCGGGAAAAGATTAGCAGGTCTTTGTAGGCCACAGCGGTGACGCAGTTTTCGTCGTATTGGGTTTTGGACGGCAGCTTCCATAAGAGCTTGCCGGTGCTAAGTTCGACGCCGACAAAGTCCTTCTGCATGAAGGTCACCACCTGCCGCACGCCGGCGAGCGTGACGATGATCGGAGAAGCGTAAGCCGGGCCGTCGGCATTGTTCGACCATTTGACCGCGCCTGTTTCCGTCTCGAAAGCCGTTAGCGCGCCTTTGTCATGCCCGCCCACATGGGCGATCAAGAGTCCGCTATCCACCAGCGGAGACATCGCGGTCCCGAAGAGTGGCGAAGTCCGCGCGTACTCTTTCGAAAATTCGCGTCGCCACTTTAGCTTGCCGGTGCGCGCGTCGTGAGCAGAGAGAGCGCCCGAAATCCCAAACGTGTAAACTGTAGCATTGCTGACGACGGGCGTGGCCTTTGGACCTTTCCCATGACCCATTGCCGCTGGGTGCATCTCGTACGAAATTGGCTGACTCGATCTCCAAATCTCTTTGCCCGACGTAGAGTCCAGGCAAAGCAGTACTTCGTCATCGCCCTGGCGCGCGAAGACGTAAATCCGGCCATTCGACTCGACGGGCGAAGCATGCCCGACGCCCACCGTCACTTTCCATTCTTCTCTTAAGGTCTTAGGCCACGCTGCCGGAACGAAGGCGTTCTTCACGTTGCCATCTCGATCTGGGCCGCGCCATTGTGGCCAATCCCCCAACACAGAAGTCAGCGAAGCCAAAACCGCGGCGACCAGAACCACGGACCGAAATGACGTTCGAAATCGCATTTTGAGATCTCCTCGAGTCAGAACAGAAGCTTCACGCCAAACTGAATGTGCCGTGGGTCGCGCGCCGACGTGATGCGGCCAAAGGTCGGCGACCCCAGGAAGTTGTCCGGCAAGTTGAAGTTCGGATGATTGAAAAGGTTGAAGGCCTCAGCGCGAAGCTGCAACTTGAAGCGCTCAGACAGTGAGGTGTTCTTCGCGACCGAAACATTAACGCTCTGGTAGCCGGGACCGTCGAGGGTGTTTCTCTCGGCATTGCCGAAGGTACCTGGTGCAGGAAAGGCAAACGCGCTGGTATTGAACCATTGTTCCGGAGTGCGCCGGGTGAGATTCGGGTCGCCGACAAGATTCGGCCGGTCGTTCGCGCCGAACCCCAGCGCCGAGCGTCCCGTCCCGCTGTTGTCGATCTCCGGCAGGAGCGCGACCGTGAAAGGCCTCCCGGTTTGCAACGTCACAATCCCAAAAGTCTGCCAGCCGGTCAGGAGCGTCGACACCCAACCGCGATCCGCGAGGTGCGCCTGCCCCTTGCCGAACGGCAGGTCATACGAGTAACTCAGCGACAACCGGTGCCGCACATCGAAGTTCGAGCGCCCGCGTTCAGCCTGAGGGTTGTTGCTGTCTTGTGGGAAGTTCGGGTCGCCGGCGCTGCTGAAGAAATTCGAAGCGTCATCGGTCGACTTGGACCAGGTGTAAGACGCCAGCACGGCGAGACCGTGATCGAGCCGTTGCTGAAAACGAACTTGCAGGGCGTTGTAGCTGGAACTGGCCCGCGACTCGAGTTCCGTGATGTCGTCAAAGAACGGATTCGGCCGGGGTACAAAGGGTAAACCCGGCGGCAGTACACTCGGAGACGGTTGATTGATGTCGCGCGCCGAAAGGAGCTTAGTGCCCTTCGATCCGACGTAAGCAATCTCGAGCACACGGCTTCGGCCCAATTGCTGCTGCACATTCGCGCTCCAGTGCTGCATGTACGGCGTTCGCAGGTCGCGCTGAATCGCCAGCGCCGAATCCGGCAGCGGGAAAGGGAAGAACGGCGGAAACGGATTGTTGAGTGTTAGCGGCAGTTGCGGCAGCGAGAAGAAAAGGTTGAAGTCAAAATAAGGCGCGTTGAAATAAAGCGCCTCGCCCGGCGCCAGCGGCGACTGGTCGTAATAGACGCCATAGCCTGCGCGCAGCACTGTGTTTCCCTTGTCTCCGATTGTCCACGCCAGCCCGACACGCGGCGCGAAGTTGTTTCTGTCGGCTTGGAAACCGCTGCGCGGCACGCCGCCAGTTCCGACACGCACCAGCGAGCGCGTCGCCGGGTCATAAACGTTCGCGCGATCAAAGGCGTCCACCGGTGGCGAGTTGTATTCGTAGCGCAGTCCGCCGATGAGTGTCAGGCCCTTCGTCACCCGCACGCTGTCGTTGAAGAAATAGTTGCAGCTCGTGCTGCGCAGATGTTGCGCGTTGTCCACACGCGCGCCGCCGGTAAGCAGGGGAAAGCCCAGCAAAAGATCACCGAGCGCGTTGCCGGTAATTTGCCCGAACGGCGAAAACTGGATCAGGCCCCGCGACTGGACGTCGCGGAAGGCATTCTGCTGCACGAAGCGAATGTCGGCGCCAAACTTCAGGAGGTGCCGGCCGTGCGAGTAGGTCGCCGTGTCGAGAACCTGATAAGTGTTCGTCACGCTGTTCTGCGGGTTGTTGCCTTCATGCCCGAGGGGCGAGAAGCCGGTCACCGTGATGAAACTCAGACCAAAGTCGCGTGGATTTGCCGATAACTCCGGCAGGCCAACCGCGCGATTGATGCTGGTGCCCTGGTTTTCCTGGCCGACAGCCGAAGCGACGCGATTGAAAGCAAGACGCAGATCGTTAACGAGGGCGGAGGAGAAAACGTGGGTCTCGCTGATCATGGCGTTCTGACTGCGGCGCGTAACGTCGTTGCCGTATCCGGGCAGGACGGAAAAACCTGAACCCGCAAAAGGCTCAAACAAGGCCCGGTCGCCAAAGCTATATCGAAACGCGAGCGAGGATCGTTGGTTGCGGAGGTAGTCGACGCGAACATCGAAGTGATCGTCGCGGTCTTGCTGGACGGGCGACGAGACAAAGTTGGCAAATGGCGTCGCGCGGTTTGGCAAAGGGTAAAGCGCGGCAATCTTACGGCCCACGCCGTTGATGAACAGATCGGGAATCCGTCCGTTAGCGAAGGGCTGACCCGTAAATGGATTAATGGGCACGCCAAACAGACTCTGCGAAAAGTCGCCGCTACGCTCGGCCAGCGTCGGCACGTTGGTCACCCGCGTGATTCCCTCGCGCGAGCGCGTGCCTTCATAGTCGGTGAAGAAGAAGGTCTTGTCTTTGCGGATTGGTCCGCCGAGCGAGAAACCAAACTGGTTGCGCTTGTATGTGGGCGCTGCCTCGTTTACCGCCGCGAAATAGTTTTTTGCGTCCAGGCTTCCGCCGCGATAAAACTCGTAGACACTGCCGTGAAGATCATTCGAACCTGACTTAAGCACGACGTTGACCTGCGCCCCGGCGCTGCGGCCAAAGGACGCGTCATACGTGCTGGTCAAGTTTTCGAACTCACGGATTGCATCCACGGGCGGGCGCACGCCAAACGTGTTCAGCTTCGGATCGACGTTGTACACCCCATCGAGCAGATAGTTGTTGCTGTCTTCGCGCGCGCCGTTGACGCTGAAGGCAAAGTCGCCGCGGACAGAACCGGCGGAACCCTGGGCTGCGGGCACCGCGCCGGGCACCAACAGGCTCAACTCAAAAAAGTTTCGCCCGTCGAGGGGCAGTCCCTCAACCTGGCGGTTTTCAATGACTGTGCCGAGTGACGCCGAGTCTTTCTTCAAATCTTTGGGAGGTTCAATAAACATTCCCTCGTGCGTCGTAACGCCGACAAAGAGGGTGGCGTCAACTCTCAGTTCCTGGTTGACCTCGATGACAACATTCTGTTTTGAAGGTTGGAAGTTCGGATAGTTGATCTCCAATAGATAAGACCCAGGCTTGAGAGAAGAAATCGAATACTCGCCGTCAGCGTCACTGACGGTATTACGCGTCTCGTTTGTGTCGCGGTTGACGAGCTTCACGGCTGCTCCACGGACTACGGCCTTGTTCGGATCGACGACCGTTCCGCGCACGGACCCCCGATGCGTTTGCGCGACGACGGCGCCCGTGCACACGAGAGCAAGAGTTAGGATAAAGGCCCTGAAAAGTAGGAATCTCAAGTTAGGGTTCCTCCGCCAAAGAATTAGGATCGAGCTGGACTATTGCCGGCAGCGCCCGTTTCGAACTTCAAACATTATCACCAAAACCATGTCCGACAAACTTGATGTTCGCGATTGACTCAAACCGCGTAACGAGGTCAGTACCACCCGCGTCACCGGGTGGATCCGACGGCCAACTCATCCCTTGAGTGTTTGACCCACCCGCTGACGCAGGTGGTACTGACTTCATCTCAAGCGATATTCCGATAACCTTCCAGTTGGCGCGTACCAATTCTGAAGTGCCCCTTTGATGGTGATTTCAGCAAAAAGGGTCGATGGGCCCATTATTGTTTTGTGCATCGCTCAAACTGGTTGCTAGAATACCGGGCGACTTACGGATCCATCTGATGAATCATTCCCAGTCTGTGGTTTACGATTAACTTGGTTGGAGGGTTGCACGAATGCTTTGGATTCTCTTTGCTCTGGGCGCGGCGCTGTCGTGGGGATTGTACGGACCCGCTCTGCATCGCGGACAAGTCGCGCTCGGCAGCCCGATGCGCGCGCTGCTTTGCGTCGGGGTCGCCTATTTCCTGATCGGTGTGCTGGTGCCGGCCGCCAGTCTTTCATACCAGGGCGGCTTGCAGGGCTTCACCATGAAAGGCTCCTCGTCGGCCCTGCTTGGCGGGGCTTTGGGCGCGCTGGGCGCCATTTGCATAATCTTCGCCTTCAGATACGGCGGTCTTCCGACTTATGTAATGCCGTTGGTTTTTGCCGGTGCGCCGCTGGTAAATGTGCTGTTTTCGATGTGGCTGCACCCGCCCAAGACGGCGCCAAATCCTCTTATCTACGTCGGCTTCCTGCTCGCGGCGGCGGGCGCGGGCATGGTTCTTTACTTCAAGCCGCAGGCGTGATGGTGGTCGCCACTTCCATGAAAATGGAGGCGTGTACAAAAGTTCGTAGCGCCGAATGTGATTGATTCACTTCAGACTAACTGAGAGCGAACGCGACCGGGTGTCGTGAGCATCTGGTCTCTAACAAAACCGGGATTGATCTCTTCGAGTAATGCGCTGGAAACATTGAGGAGGATAGCGGGATGAGAAATTCACGCGTGATCTTGACCTGCGGTGCGGTTCTTTTTCTTTTTTCATTTGTCTTTGAGGCGTTCGGGCAGGGCGGTGGCGACTGGCCACAGTGGCGCGGACCGAACCGCGACGGGATTTCCAAAGAGACCGGACTGCTAAAGCAATGGCCCGCCGGAGGTCCTCCGCTGGCTTGGAAAGCAACCGGCGCAGGAGGAGGTTATTCGTCGTTCTCAATCGCTAATGGTCGTCTGTATACGATGGGGTTGCGCGGCGATCGCGAGTACATAATTGCCTTTAACGTCGCAGATGGAAAAGAAGTTTGGGCGACGCCGCACGGCAGCGCCTTTCGCAATGACCGCGGCGACGGCCCGCGTGGGACTCCGACGGTCGACGGCGAGAGACTTTACGCGCTCGGCGGCAGTGGCGACCTTTCGTGTCTGGACACAAAAACCGGGCGCAGCATCTGGACGATGAACGTTTTGTCAAAGTTCGGCGGCTCTAATACCAGGTGGGGCATCAGCGAGTCGCCGCTGGTGATTGGAGAGAAAGTTTTAGTAAACGCCGGCGGACCCGGCGCCTCGATTGTGGCCCTCAAAAAGACCGATGGTTCGTTGATCTGGAAGAGCCAGAGCGATGAGGCCGGGTATTCTTCGGCGATACCAGTTGAGGTGGGCGGAGTTACGCAGGTGGTTTTCTTTACGGGGATTCGGGCTTTGGGTCTTGATCTGCGCGACGGCCGCCTGCTGTGGGAATACGCGCGTCCGTCTAACGATGTCGCCAACGTCGCGACGCCGGTAGCACGATTGAACCGCGTGTTCATTTCTTCGGACTATGGGACCGGCGGCGGCTTGGTCGAGATCAAAGCCGATGGGAAAGCTCAGGAGGTCTATTTCACGAAGGACATGCGCAACCATCACAGTAGCACCGTTCTGGTTGGCGATCACCTCTACGGTTTTTCGAGCAGCATTCTGACGGTCATGCGTTTTGACACGGGCGAGATCGCCTGGCGCGATCGGAGCGTGGGCAAGGGTGCGCTTACTTATGCCGACGGACATCTCTATTGCTTCAGCGAAAACGGAGTGGTTGGACTGGTCGAGGTGAATCCCACCGCCTATCATGAGAAGGGAAGGTTCCAAATCCAGCAGGGTTCTCTGCCGACCTGGACGCATCCGGTCGTAGCGGGTGGCCGCCTGTACTTGCGGGATCAGGACACGATCTATGCTTATGACGTTAAGGAAAAGAAGTAGGGCGGATCGTTAGTTTTTGGTTTTATCGAATCAACCGCGGCTCCTCACTCCGGAGGAGTGAGATGTTCATAGATCGAAACAGCATCTCGCGATCAGCCCCGTTCGGAGGAGCGGAAATAGACGGCAGACCCGGCGGCGAGCTCTAACAGCTTGCCGCTACATCAACTAGCGCTTAGCTTGCTTCAAATAGTCCTGGGCTTCACGCAATTCCGGCAGTCCCTTGTCGGCCTGTTGCCATTGTTCCGAAAGCCGGGCATAGGCTGACATGGCGCCGCGCTGATCTCCGCTTGCCGCCGCCGCGCGCGCCGCGCCCAGCAATGATCGCGCGCGATTAGGCTGCCTTTGTAACGCGGTCTTGAATTGTGCGGCCGCCGCTTCTGCCTTACCGGCGCGCAGGAGAATCTCTCCAAATAGTTCATGAGCCGGTTTGACCAAGCTTGGCGGGCCGGACGGCGGACCCATCTGTTCCTCGAGCACGATCGCTTTCTTCATCAACTCAATGGCCTGGTCGTGATCCTTCTTCACTGAGGCAGCGACTGCGGCAATCTCCAGTTCACCGATCGACCTTTGCGAATTGCCAGGAGACTTGCCGGTCTGTTTATCCGACACTGGTTCTTTGTCTCCCAAGGCACTGAGTGAAGCTGCCAGGCCGCGAATGAAGTGCGGCAACCTTTGGGCGCTGTTTGAAGAGCGGACTGTCATTGGAGCATTGGGTGCGCCGCCCGGCGCCGGCTGAGATGCGCCGTGTCCACCGTGACTACCCATGGCTGACGGTCCGGTTGCGGCTTGACCGGCGCCGGAAGACTGTGGAAACAGGGTCGCGGCGAGTCCCCAGCGCTCCGTTTCAACGACAAAAGCCGCGGCCATGTTGGCGTAGTTGTTTTCGTAATAGCCGGGCCGCAGTTTGTTGTCGTAAGTTGATTCAGCCATGGTCTTCTTCATTAGCGTGAGCAACTCTTCGGCCTTGCTGTACCGGCCCTGCTGCAAATAGACGTACAGCAGCCAGTGGAGGCTGTGATAGTCGCGCACGTTGGGCGAGAGGTGCTTGCGTTTCATCCAGGTGTCCGAAGCTTCCCAGGCCGACTCGTTCGACGCGGCTGCCTCTGGCCACATACCCAGTTGCAGGAAGATGTGCGAAGGCATATGGCGGGCGTGATGCGCTTCAGGGGCGATGTCCGCGTAGCGCCGCGCGGCGGGCAGGGCCAGGATGGCGTGATCCGGATCGTCGAAAGCATGAATGATGTAGTGCGCCGCTCCCGGATGATTCGGGTTCTTCTGGTAGACATCGAGGGCAATAGCTCCAGCGCGTGCCTGCAGGCGGTAGCTCTTCTCATTCGTTTGCACGAGCCCAAGCAGCGACAAAGAGTAAAAGGCCGAGGCATCGAGGTCGTCCGGATAATCGCGGTAGATCTTTTCCATCGCCGTCGAGTAGGCCATGTCGCGCCCGCGTTTATCGCCTTCGCCGTAAAGCAGCTTCACGGCATTTAAGTACGCACGCTCTCTCGGAGTAAGCTTTGGGGTCTCTTTGATTTTCGCGATCACCAGACGCGCGGCGGGAGTGTCCTGCTCAGACCAGAGCGGATGGTTCTGGGCCATAGCTTCGCCCCAGTAACCCATCATAAAGTCGGGCTCGATCCTGGTTGATTCGCGGAACGCTTCCAGGGCCTCCTCAAACCAGAAGGAATGGAGCGCCGCCAGACCGCGCAGAAAATGCGCCTGCGCCTTCTCTGAGCCTGAGGTGGGAAACTGGACGTTTCCCAGTTGCGAGTTCTGGGCGTTGGCGCTTACGGCAAGCGCCACTATGAGGGCGGCCGTGAAGAATCGAGAACCCCATTCAGATGACAAACTGATCATGGTTTTTTGACCTCGTTGTAAGTTTCGTGCGGCTCCACCGGCCTCTGCAAGGCGTTACCTCGCAGGAGTTCATTCGTGGCATTTCGTGTGGTTTAGTGGATAGTCCTGATGCGCGGAATACGATCCACTAAATCACACGAAAACTCACGAAACTGAAAACTCCAGTGGAGAACGGCAGAGCCGCAGGTCCCGGCCCCTTCACTTCCTGCCGATGCAATAAAGGTTCGCCGCGGTGCGTATGAAGATTTGTCCGTCAGAGATCGCCGGCGAACTCAGGCAGTAATCATTCAAAGGATTCTCAGCCAGGACTTCGAATTTTGGTCCGGCCTTGATGACTGTCGTCAGTCCTTCTTCGTTCGTTACGTAAATCTTGTCATCCGCCAGCACGAGCGACCCGCTGTAAGTTCCCGGTTTGATGCGTTGCTGTCCATAGATCTCTGCCCCGGTTTTGGCGTCGAGACACCACATGATGCCCCGATCGTTGACGATATAAAAGTATTTCCCATCCGTAACTGGAGTCGGCACATCCGGCCCATTAACTGTCGACCAGAGCACGTGTGAAGCGGTGATGTCGCCGCGGCCGCCGGCACGCAATGCGAGCAGAGGACGAACACGCGTCGGTGCATAGATGACCTCGTTGAAGATTATGGGAGACGCCACAATCCGGTAATTAGGATTGTTGTCGGGGTTGAGACCGTTGGCGCGCCACAGTTCCTTGCCCGTCGCCGGATCGTGTCCGGTTACACAATCACCTCCGGTAATTACGATTTCGACGGTCTTGCCATACCGCAGCAGGGCCGGCGTGGTGTACGCGTCGGGCGATTCTCTGATCGCCGCCGTTGGACGGTCGACTTTCCAGAGAGTCTTTCCGCTCTTCTTATCTACCCGCAACACGTAGGAAGCAGCGTCGGTCTTCATTCCGTGCAGCACCTGAACGTACAGCGAGTCTTCGAAAAGCAGCGGCGACGAAGCGTATCCCCAGTTCAAGCCAAACTCGCCGTAGTCTTTCTGGATGTCCCGCGACCAGAGTGGGTTGCCGCTGAAATCAAAGCCCTTGAAGATGCCGGTACCTGTCATCACGTACACGCTCTTGCCGTCAGTGACGGGCGAAGGCGACGACATGTTCTGCTTCCGCATCTTGACGTTGCCGCCGCCGAGCAACTTCTTCCACAACATCTTTCCCGCGACCCTATCGACGCACCAGAGGTAAATATTATTGTCAGCCTCGGCTACGTTAAGAAAGATCCGGTCGCGCCAGATGATCGGCGTCGAACCGCTCCAGGCAGGCATCGCCAGTTTCCAGGCGACGTTCTCTTCGGTGGTCCATTTCGAAGGAAGATTCTTCTCGTTGCTGACACCGTTAAGAGCGGGCCCACGCCATTGTGGCCAATTCTCTGAGTGCGCAACCTGAAACGAGAATATGACCACCGCCAACAATTGAATGGTGCGTACTTTCATGTCGTTCCTCCTGATCGACGACGAATTGTACCGCAGACTGTCGAGTCTGCGTCGCGCGGGGTCGGTGCCGCGTTAGAGACTCCTCATGAAACTCTGCCGCAGACTGGACAGTCTACGGTACAGGCCTCAACTCAAATCGACCGCCATGATCGTCTGGCGGTCGCGCACGTATAACTTCGTGCCCACCAGCGTCGGTACTGTCCAGGCGAGGTTCTTCATTAGACTAACCTTTGAGATGACTTTCAAGCCCGCGGGCGAAACCGTCGCCAGTGCGAGGTTTCCGTCTTCATCGAGCATGATGAGTCTTCCGTCGGCGTAAAGAAAACTTGTCTTGGGGAAGCTGCGATCCTGAAAAGCCGTATCGCCGGTTTTCACATTCACAGCCGAGAAGAACGCCGGTCCAAAATCGCCACTCGAGCCGTAAATGTAATCGCCAATGCGAATGGCTGTTCCGTGATGAATCCGAAGCCGGCGATGGAACCAGAGTTCGGTGACCGTGGTCTTTCCGTCTTTCTGTGCCAGCTTCAGCACCCGGCTGCCTCCGTTGTAAGCCGATGAAACGAAGAGCAGATTGTCATCGCCCCACACCGGCGTGCTGATGTTCAATCCCCAACTCGTCTCATGCGGGTGGCTCCAAAGCAACTCGCCGTTATTCGGATCTACGCCGGCGATCTCCTTACCCAGGAAAGCAATGAGTTGGTCCTGCCCATCGACTTTGATAACAATCGGAGACGTTGGCGACATATCAAGGCTTTGGTTCTTCCAAGCGACGGTCCCATCCTTCGGATTAAAGGCGATCAGCGTCTGACCCTGCCCGCCGAGAGTCAGGATTATCGTGTTCTTATAAAGCAGGGGGCTGCACGAGTAACCCCGATCCATCTTCTTGCCGTTGTACTCTTTCCAGAGATCGTGAAACCAAATGACCTTGCCGGTCTTTTTGTCGAGAGCGTGAAACTTTCCGATGGCGCCAACAGTGTAAAGGCGGTCACCCAGCAGCAGAGGCGTCGAATGTGGACCCAATCCCTCTTTATAGTTCATGCCTGCTGTGGGCGAGTCATACTTGTGCTCCCAGATAGTTTTCCCCGTGTCCGCGGCCAGCGCGATGACGATCTCCTGCTCGCCCTGGCTGTACATGGTGTAGAGCGTGTTGCCGGATACGAGGATCGACGAGTGCCCCTGGCCGAGTGGACGGCTCCAAAGCTGTCGCGGCCCTTTCTCTGGCCAGGCAGCGGCGAGGCCTTTCGAAGTCGAGACGAAGTTGCGGGTCGGGCCGCCCCATTGCGACCAGTCTGTCTGGGCATTGGCAGAAACAAATAGAAGCAGCAATAGGGGAAGGGGCAGGAGGACTCCAATCGGTTTTGGTCGAGTAAAGTACTTTGGCATTTTCACCTCCCGATTTCGAGTGACATCTCGTCGAAGTCTGTAACCAAGAACCGTCTACCGCGCTTGATGTGGGTAATGCTGTGCGGTTTGAAGGCTCCGCTAGGAGCCCAATGTTTATAGACAACGACGAAGAATAAAGCAATCAGCTCCGTTAGAGGAGCAAAATAATCAGAAGTCCCAATCGCATGAGATTCCTCTCCCTCCATCTTAGCTAGTTGAGATTGGGTTGAGGCGTGTCTTTTGAGCTACATGAGGGTTTTGTTGCGCGACCTCTTCCGACAAGCGGCCCAGTTGGAACGTGTAACGCACAATCACCGGCAACCAGTCACGCAAGACTGAAAGAGGAATGTCGTCTGCATCCTTAGAGGCTCTTAGCAATTCGCCGATGAGACCTGACCACGCGCGGCTCAAGGATTCGTCCGCAGTAGGGGGCAGGGTCAATACTTGGTTGAGGAAAGCCTTGAGGCCCATATCCTTCTCATTGTTTTCCACAGTCTTTTCATGTTCTTGCTTGAGCTCACGGAAAAAAGCCGGCGCGACATCCGGGGCGCCGTGGGCTACGCCGAGCAGCACAAGCACCGCAGTGTATTGGGCGTCCGACGGCCCCGTGCCCATGAAAGCTTCAAGCCGGTCATCGTCCAACCCGGCCTTGATGATTCGGTAGACGTTGACGAATCGCTTCAGTGTCCTTGGAGTCCTGCCGATGACCCGCGACAGGGCGATCATTGCATTCCTCTCTTTTACGTCGAGCAAGAGACCCTCTGGATTAAGCACAAGGGGCGGTTTTTTTGGTGCCTCATCACTCTTGCCAGCCCCGGCGCTGGACGATTTTGCCTCCGAACTCGCGTTTGTGGCCGATTTACCTCGATCCTCTGCTCCGGAGGTTGTGCTCGCATCTGTTTTCCCCACTGAGTCACGCTTCGAATCGCCGGAGCCATTTCCTGCTAAGGTTTGTTGGCCTTTTGCCCCTGCAGTTCGAGCTTTATGCGTTGCGTCCCCAATATCGTCGGTCTTAGCGGCAGGCAAAAGCTGTTCGTCGGGAATCAGGCCCTCGAGCAGCGTGCGCGAAGCGCCATCGTCCATCGGTTTCAGCCAGAATGGAACTTGGAAAATCTTCTCGACGTAGTCGCGCGGCGTTGCCATTTTAGCCAGACGTTCTTCGCCGCTCTGAGGGGCGACGCCCTCGTCCCAGTCCTCACTCAACATTTCCGGAAAACGCTTGCGCAATGCGTGACGAATCCAGCGCGCGTCGACGCCAACCACGACGACGAACAGCTTGAATGCCAGCAGGAGATGGATGGCCTGAAGCACATCCACAACTTGCTTCGGAAGACAGCGGTCGAGGTCGTCAATGTAAAGGACGATGCGATCTATGCGGTACTCCTTCAACCTCTCCTCGACACGCTGCTCCAACGTTTTGGGCACAGCCTTGCCGTCGCCCTCGGCACCGGCAGGGAGAGTATTTCCGTCGTTCTCAACGGCGGCAGCAGCTACCTTGCCATCGCCATTGACCGCAGCAGCCGTCACAGTGGCCTCATCTATCAGCTTTTGCTTACTCGCCTCTTCGTCCTTCCTAAGGATATCCGTTACCGCCTGCCTGAGCTCGTCTTTGCCTTGATCGCTGAGGAGATCTGACAACTTCTTGAAGTCTCGCCGGATGAGCGCGATTACGCCCAGGAGCTTTCGGTAGTCCTCGCTAGAAGCGCGCTCCTGTACGAACGTTTGCAGGAGCCGAGCCGGTTCCATTTCCCTCAGCGTGGTGAGCGTCTCGTCCACCTCGGTCTTCGTGTTCTCAACAAGCTCTTTTGCGATGTTGACCTCACCCTGCTTCTTCTCAAGTTCATTATTGAGTAGCGAAAGCCTTTCGTCGTATTTCCCTCGAGCCCTTTTGTACACTTCGTCGAGCCGATTATTCGCTTTTTCCAGCGTATCAAGCACGGCCTGAACGCTGTCACGCTTCGATCTAAGCCACGCGAGCGCGCCCATAATCAGAGGTACCAGCGGTGCTGGAAATTCGGCCACACGCGCCCAAACCTGGCCCATGCCGAGTATGGTTAGAACAAAGGTCAGGGCGATCGGAATAACGATCATGGAAATCAGGATCAACGCCACATACAGCCAGCGCCGAGGATCCTTTCTAATTTCGGAGAGGTACCATTTGGCACGTCGAAGCGTCGTCCGCGATGCCTCTATCTCACGCTTCAATCCTTCTTCCGTCAGCCCGCTCTTGCCAAGTAGCTCGCCTGCTGCGTCGACTTGCTGTTGCGCGTCAACGTCATCGCTCAAGAACTCTCGTACAATCGGCCAGATACCATTGACAACCACATCTCGCCGTTCAAGGCGCGCCTCAATCTGTTCTTGCTTTGCCCCATCAAGAACAGTCTTTGCGTTTTCGTACTTCGCCTCTTTGTCCTTTACGTCTGCCTCAGCCGCTTTCTGCGCCGCGAGTCCGGTGACGAGTTTTCCCAGAAAGAGTTCCTTTCTTTCCTGTGCCTTAGCCTTCTCCTCTGTTTCTGAAAAGCTGAGGTTCTCGAAGACGTGGCTCACCAGGCTGGCCCAGAGATTTGCCTCGGCGTAGTGCCAGGCATTGAACCTTATCTGGACGATGTTTCCATGGAAGGAAGTCTTTTCGTCTTGTTTCTTGTCCCTTACACCCCCGGCAATCTCCTCCACCGCCGCCTGAAGCTGCTCCATGAAGGTGCTCTTGCCTGAGCCCCAGTCGCCGAAGATCCCGATGGAGAGTGGCGTCTTCACGTCTTTCGCGGCGATGATCTTGGCAAAGCCTTCCACCTCGGGCTTGATGTTCAGGTGGTCTTTTTCGGAGGGGGTGTCGGCGTCGATATTCGGAACCGACTTGCGCTCCTCCCCAGGCAGCTTTAGCTGGATGATTACCCGACGCCATTTCTCGATATCATCGTCCGGGTTCTTCTCATGATTCAGGAACTGGTTGAAGTAATCTGTTCGAAGGGCCTCAAGACTAACGTCCACACCAGCTAGCCGGCGCGCAGCCCCCAACCTTGAGTTCCTGGCCATCGTGAAGAGGAGTGCCCCGACGAGGTCGCGTGCGTGGATGACGGCGCGCTCGGAAGTGACCATCTCCTTTCTGACGGCGTCGGCTATCCTGACTGCGGTTTCCATTACCTTTCTGGTGTGCGACGTTGGGATTGCCAATTCCGGTCTTCGCTCTAAATCGGCAGTGCCCAAGAATTCGGCAAACGCCCGTCTATACTGGTTGCTACGGAATTCACTGTTCATCCATTGGAAGAGGAATTGTGATGCGGTTTCGATGTCTTGGTTTGTCGGCTGCGCTCCTAACTCAACCGCCGCGAACAAAATGCAGCTCGTCGTTAGTTGATCGCGATTGTGCTTGCGCTGATTGGCGAATTGTTGCGCCAGCTCAAGGATATGCCTGCTAAGCGCCGATATCCGTTGCGAGTAACTCTCCAACAACTGATCCAGACTTGTATCGCCCTCCTTGTCCCCACCGCTTTCGTCTCCTTCGCCCTGCTCCCCCGAAGGTTCGATGAGCGGGTTGGGCGGGGCGGCAACGCCTCGAGCTCGGATCAGCCTGTTGAGAGCGGTGGCCTGTTCCGTACTGAGTGCTAAGACTCTGCCCGAAGAAGACGCTTGTTCAACCAAGGATCTGAGGGTTGGATCGTCAGAGATTTCGGCGCGCGATACCGGGCTGAAGAATTTCGCATACCTGACTGTGACACCGGCGGGATATTCAGAGGAGAAGCCGACCGCTTGGTACGTGGCCTTGTCCTCCTCGTGCAGAAGCTTTGGTTCGGAAGCGATAACTCCCCAACCGTAAAGGAGTGATTCATGGTTCTTCCGCCAGAAATAGACAATGTCCGGCGGGTTAATGTCGAAGTTCCGCTTGATGGCCCAGAGCTTGGGATAACCCTGAGATTCCCCGCTGTCGAAGGGAAAGGTCTCGCTGGATTCCTGAAAGATCCAGTAACGAGGGGTTTCTTCATCCATAGTTGCTTTCTCGCTCGGCGGGCTGACTAATCAGAACGGTTGAGGTTAGCGCGCGCCTACTCTTGTGCCGTGGACACGCGCAACCTTTTACCCTTGCGCGTGCGGATTGGCAAGCTTTTTCGGTCACTATTCCGCCCGTAACGCCGGCAACAAAGGCGACTTCAGCGCCGCCCACGTGGCCACCAGCGAAGCGGTCAGGCCCGAGATTAGTACCGCCAGCAGCAGGAAGCCGAGGGAAACGTTCGGCAGCCGGCCGCCGCGCTCAAAGAACACCGGAGCAATCGCGAGCAGAGCGCATAAAGCCCCGGTTGCCAGGCCCAGAAAAAGCAGCAGAGCGTTTTCGGCAATCACCATCAGCGTGAAGTGCGAAGAGTTATAACCCACGGCGCGCAACAGCGCCAGTTCTTTTCGCCGTTCGAAAACGTTGCGCAACAGCACAGCAGCCATCCCCAGTGTGCCCAGGACCAGACCCAGGCCACCGAGCATCTGGAAAGTAGAAAGATAAGTGTTCTCGACGCGATGAAAACCAGCCAGTCGCTCGCTCGTGGGCACGACGTCAAAGCCAAAATCCGCGAGCCGATCCTCGAGCGTGGCAGTTACCGCCGCCAGGTCGCGCTCAGGCGCATCGATCAGGAAAAAGCGGTAGCCCTGCTCACTGGGGAAAAGCCGCAAGAAACTCTTTTCCGCCATAATCAATTCGCTTTGAAAGACGCTGTCCACGAGCGCGGCTACCAAACGTAAGCGGACTGGTCCGTCGTTGCGATTCAGAACTAACTCGTCTCCAATCCTGAGGTGGAGCACGTAGGTCATCGAGTTAGCGTCAGCGATCACCGGAACGACGCCCTCATCCAATTCGCGATTCAGCAACAGCCAGGGGTTCTCAGCTTCTTCTTTCGTTCCGGCAACTGACTTCTGAAAAACAAAGCGATTGTTCTTAAGAAAGTCTTCGGTCGCGGCCAGGATCCTCGGATTGCGCGGCTGATACAGATTCAGACAACTGGCGTCATCGCCGGGCCGCAGACGGAAACGCGTAAACGTCGCATTAGCTAAAGAGGCGGTGCCTTCGTCATTCCCAGTATTCAGAGCCTCGCGTCCAGTTGCAGTGTTGGGATCTTGCACCAGCGGCAAGAGCGATTCCGCTAAGAGAGGGAATCCGCCGCTTCCTGACTTCTTATCGGAGCTAACGTCCCGGCTGTCCCGCCTGAAGGCGTCCACCGCCACGATGATGAACGTAGACAGCGCGATTAAGGCGATGCACAGCACGCTCCGGCCCGGTCGAGCAGTCGCATTCCTGAATCCCAAACGCGAGACCGGCAGCCAACCCACCCCCTGGATGGATTTCCTTCGCGGTTTGCCCAACCAGGCCGATTGGTAACAGAGCAACGCGACCAGGAGGAACGCGCCGCCACCGAAGAACCCGCCCGTCTGCCCGATCAGGTGGAACGAGGCCGCGACCAGCAGAAGAATTCCAGGAATCGCGAGGACCATCGCCGCCCGCAAGGTGGTTAACTTAAAGGCATAAACGATCCACGAAACCACACGAAGAGGCACGAAACGAGTGCCCTCACTTCGCGTTATTTCGTGTGACTTCGTGGATCGGTCTGACGCTGTTCCCATGAGCAGACTGCGTGTTGACGATCTTCCCAATCGCCTCAACGTCCATACAATGCAGATCGCGGCAGCAAGAACACCGCCGGCTCCGCCCATCAGTAGTGAAAGCGTTGAGACGTGAAGCGTCAACAAGGTGGTTCCCACCGCGTCAACCCACCAGGTGCGCAATCCGATCAGAATCAAATACCCGTAAGCCACGGCAGCGGCCAGACCGAAAAGACTCCCGGTCATTGCCAGCACGAATCCCTCAGCGAGAAACAGCCCGCGAATTTTGGCCGCCGAAAAACCGATGGCTTGCAGGGTGCCAATCTCGCGCAGGCGCTGCTCAATGCCTAATTTGAAAAAGAGCGCTGATAACAAGAGCGCCGAGACGACCAGGAAGAAACTGAAGTAAAGGAAATACTCGCCAAAGTCCGTAGCGCCGCGCGATGCTTCCAGGCCCTGCCGGCGTACCGCCACGATATTGAGACCTCGGCTCGCAGGTCCCAGCGCAGCTTGCAGTGCTTGTCGATACTTGCCGAGTGTTTGGTCAAGAGACGAGTCGGTAGGACTGGAGAGCCGAATCGAGGTCAACTTACCAAAGCGCGATTCCCACAACTCCTGTCCGCTTCTCAGGGGAATGAAGGCCTTCGGAGTCGTTCGATATTGATCCCAGTAATCTTCGTCCTGCTTGCGGATTCGTTTGAGATCAACCGGGAAAGGCGGATCCCAATCAGCGAGGCTTGCCGATTCGCTAATTCCCGGATAGTCCGGCACCAAGTCTCGATCCGCGGCCGGACCGGCGATAGGGACTACTGCCGACAGATTAAACTGAGCGGTCTTTGTCTCGATCCGTCCATCCGTTTGCCAGACGTAATACTCGAGCGACACGGGATCGCCGCGGCGAACGCCAAGGTCACGCGCGGCCCATTCGTTGAGGATGATTGGATTCGGGACGCCATAATGCGGGATATTAGCAACTGTTGAATCCTGCCGTCTTAATTCTTCATATTTCTGGTTATCGACCGCTGTCACCAGGGAATAGGGGATTGAACGACCCCCCGCCGCGATGCTATTGGCGAGATAGGAAAGTACCGGGGCCGCACGCATTGTTAGACTTCTGGCCACACCACGAGCCGTGTCCATTAACGGCTCATCGATGAGCGTGCTGCTTCTTTCCAGCGAAATGCTTTGCTGTTTATCCAGCGCGCGCAGCTCAATGCCGTAGTCTCCGAGCGTAGCCGCTTCCTTCAAGATCTTTTTCACAGCCTCATCTGAGGAACCGGAACCAGGGCCCCGGTTTGGGCTTTCCGAGATCAGAATCGTGTTGAGCTTGCCTTCCTGCCCTAACTCTTTCTGTAACAGTCTGAGGGAAACGAAAACGGCGCGCACTGGAGTTTGCTGAGGCTGAATGGAGAACTCTCCGAGATCATCCGCAGCGAGCGTGGCGCCCATCGTCAGGCGTAGCGTGCTGCCCAGGTCCTCTTTGCGTCCGTGCAACGACTCGACGGGAATGGCCGAAGGCTTTTCGATTCTTATCAGCAGCGAGTCGCCGCTGCGGCTTTCAAGTTCGCGCGCCAAACTATCGCTTACGAAGACCTCCCGATTTTGTGGGGCGGGCTTTCCATCGCGACCGTGAAATTTCCAGAACCGTTCATCCACTCCGTAGACGCGCACGCCCCCGGCGCGACGTCCGCTGGTTCCGTGGCTGACGTTTCCTTCCAGCTCAATCAAGGGACACACGGCCTGGAATCCGTCGGAGGCAAACTGTTTGTGACTCTGGATGTCCCCGGCGAGCTGTTCGCGGAAGAACTCCGGCGCCGAGACGACGTGGCTGGTATTTCCCAGTCGCAGCAGAAAAAGGTCCCGCAGGCTGGCGCGCACCGAATCGCCGACGAGCAACGCTCCGGCCAATACCGCGACTGCGGTCGCGACACCGAGCATCACGGCCAGATTGGTGCGCCAATAGTAACTGAGGTTGCGTTTGACGAGTTGGGCAGTTCGCATCACGCCTCTTTGAGATGCCGATCCGTCAATTGGAATCGCCGGGAAAACCGAGACGCGAGTTCCGCGTTGTGCGTTACTATTACCAGAATAGTCTCTTGTTGTTCCTGCAGTTCAACCAGAAGAGAAGCGACCGCGTCCGCTGATTTCTGATCCAGATTGCCCGTCGGCTCATCGCACAACAGAAGTTGCGGCTTCAGGATCAAAGCCCGGGCGAGAGCGACGCGCTGCTTTTCCCCTCCCGAGAGTTCGGCGGGACGATGGTCAATCCGCTCGAGCAGGCCAACCTGTTCCAGCAGCGCCCGCGCTCGTTCGACATGGTTTTGGTTTACTTCCGTCACCAGTGTCGGTGTCAGCACATTCTCGATCACGGAACATTGAGGCAAGAGGCAGTGATCCTGAAAGACGAAACCAATCTCTTTGTTTCGGAATGCGGCCAGTTGACGAGGGTTGAGTTGAAATGGGTTCTGGCCGTTTAAGGTAACGCTTCCGGTTGTCGGCGGTTCCAAAGCGCCGAGAACATACAGCAGCGTGCTTTTACCGCTGCCCGAAGGGCCCATGATCGAGACGGCATCGCCACGCGACAGAGAAAACGAAATGTCGGAAAGGATCTCAAGTGTTCCGCGCGGGGCGGAGTATGACTTCGAAACATTTTCGACCTTCAGCAAACCTGGTTAACCTCCGAAATCTTAGCCGCAGATTAACGCGGATACACGCGGATAGGAAGGGATCACAATTGGACGAAATCAGATTGGGCCGTGATCACAAGGAGCGCGGACCGGTGATCCCTTGTTCTTTTCTGATCCGCGTCTATCCGCGTTCATCCGCGGCTCAACACACTCTCATAAGCCTCAAGCGCACAATCAGCCATGTGGGCTGCGCTATAGTGCTTGCGTACTTCGCGAAAACCGTTGCGTCCCAGTTCTTCCGCGAGCGATGGGTTCTGGAAAATCTTTAGAATGCCTTCCGCCAGACTATCCGGATCATCGGGTTTCACCAGAAGACCGCCCAACGTTTTCTCGACGATCTCAGTAAACGCTCCGCGCCGCGGTTGCACCAATGGCACGCCACAGGCCATCGCTTCGAGCAAAGACACTCCCTTCGGCTCATCATACGTCGCCGGCACCGACATCACGTCGAGAGTTCGCAGGAACGCGATCTTCTGCGCGCGATCAAGAACGCCCCGGTAATTAAACTCCGAGGCGAGACCCCAGTCATTGAAGCGCTGCTTGATGTCGCCTAAATAGGGCTTGCAGTCTGCTGCCATGTAACCGGCAACTTCCAAACGGGCCTCCGGTATGTCGTTACTCTGACGCAACAGCCGGTAAGCCTCAGCCAGGACATGCAGCCCTTTCTCGGGGGCGATACGCGCGAGAAAACCCACGGTAAAGGGTCGTGTGTCGTCCGATTCTTTCTCTTTGAAGCCCTGTAGATTGATACCGAGCGGCACCACGCGAATCTTGTCGGCAGGAATACCGAGATAGCCAGGCATGAACTCCGCGTAGTAATCGCTGACGGGAAGAAAAGCATCGACGTGTTTGACGTGACTGCGAATGAGATCGCAAGCCTGGGTCTTGTAAGGCTCGTGCAGGCCATCAAGGAAAAGGTCTTCGCCCTGGAGGGTGCAGCAGATGGGACGGTTCAATGCCCGCTTGAGTGGTCCCGCCATTCCGAGCAAGAGCGAGTACGGCAAACTGATGACGTCGGGGAGCGTCTGGCTTTTGAGCCAGTCAATCAGTTTGCTGATCTCTTTGTGTTGGAACCCGTCCTCACCTTTGAGCACTGAGACAGTCATCTCTCCCAACATCTTTGGATTTGTCGAAATCGAACCCCGGGATGCCAGGCTTAGCACAGCGCTGGAGTCCCAGAGGCCGTCGAGCCACGCGGGGGACTTACGAAAAAACGGAACATACTGCTCGAGATAGGCACTGATGCCGCCCATGACGACCCGGTTCTGACTCACATTCGGCTCGTCGGTGTAGGTGGGCGTGTAGACAGGCAAAAGCAGCACGTCATGCCCGCGCGCGATTAGTTCAGTAGCCAGCGCATTGTCGCGCAGACAACTGCCGCAGTACATCCGGCCGGCCCCGCCTGTGAGATAAAGGATTTTCAATATCGCGATGATCCGGACATGTCCTACTCAATTGCCTCAACCAGTTCCTTGATATTGGGCTGTTGTTTGTCTAGTTGTGACTGGTTGACCATTACTCTTTTTCCGGCGACTTCATATAACCCTGCCGTCAATCGATTTATTGGTATCCCTAGGGAACTGGACACGACCGATGCGGTATTAGCATCCACGATTTCGAACTGAAACATTTTGGTAAACCCAGACCGTACGGCAGGACTTGGGGAGCCGGCAGGATGGATATAGAAGACGTTCGGGTCGCTTTTCCAAACAGACCAAATCTCATTGCCAATTTCACTTACCACCGTTCTGAATGCTTTAGCGGAACTGATGTACTGAGTCAGGCGGTTTCCGACATAGCAATAGATTTTTGGAATTGGAAGGCGGAATCGCTGAGATTCAAGAAAAAACTCAGATTGGAGGCTGCCCGGAACACGCGTTACTCCGTATAGAAGCGCCAGCACGGCCCGGACTGATCGTTTCGATGAGCCATCCGCTGAGAAAGGGATCATTAGCCTGTCGGACGCAGATATTGCGAGTTCGGTGTAAATCGAAAAACTAGGGTTGCAGTCTATGAAGACCGTAGGGTTGTCCTGATTCCAAGAGTGCTGAATGTCTTCTATGAGATCGCTAATCCACGTATGCACGATTCTCCAGGCGTCGTCACGACCAGGAACAGTGGCACCACGTACGCGAGAGGCCTGTATTTCGAGTTGCTCATCACCGGCTACCAAGAATAAGTTGCTAGGAGTATGGGAATTCTGTTCTGATACGTTTATGACGTATTGCTCACCAGTCCTTGGATTAACATATGGACTAGTTATTCGATCCGCAATATAACCCGATATGGTTTGTCTGGGAGATTGCCTACTTAAGAGATCTAGAGCACCCTCACCGCGTTCCATTCCCCCCAGCAACATGCCCGAGGCATTGGCTTGAGGGCAAAGATCAAGTACTAGAATTCTTCTGTCTGGATGGATTCGTGCGTATTCAGTCGCTATCTGGAAGGTAAGATAGCTCTTTCCGACCCCACCCTTGTTATTCCACAATGCGTAAATTGCCATTTAACCTCCCAGAGTCCTATTTACCGCCGGAGTCTAGCAGAATGACCGCTTATAATGTTATGAAAATTGACTGCGAATCGGGATCACTTGAAAGAGCTGTGGTAGCTAGGTGGAATGAGTTTCGGACTGCCGTCGAGGTAATTCTCTCTTAGAATTACCAAACCACCTAGGCATCGTCTTTCTCGTTAGCTTCTATCTGCGCGTCTATTTCCGGGCGGTGAGAGCGAACAAAGTTCCATGCATTGGTCAGATCCTGGACGGTCAAGGTCGGGTAATCTCTGAGGAGATCAGCGTCACTAGTACCGAGACGCCGTGCCTGTTCCAGGAGCCAAACTGGTATGCGCGTGCGCGTGATGCAGGGCACGCCGCCCATAACGCCTGGACTGGTCTCTATCCCCGGGAAGTCATCCCCTAGATCTCGGACGATCCACTTGAGCAGCTCCGCCTTTTCGGCCCGCGTCATCTCGGAAAGCATTTTTTCTCTGTCGGCAGACATATTCACCGCTCACTCCGTCAAGGGATCAGTACATTTGTCATCATCCAGCGACTGAGTCTTAACCGGAACGTCTGTTTATATCATTTTCCGGCCGGTATCGGGAACGACACCATACTTCGGGTAGTGCTCTATTAGTGTGTTGCTGGGGCAGGTTTATTCTTATTGGAGTTCGCTTGCGGGTTCAATGCCAACCGCAGCGTATCGGGAAAACACGTCTTTGCCGTCCCAATCGCTCGGCATTGTTGAGCGAAGTCCAGAGGCGTTGAGTCGCGCGTGTTCTTCGTGAGTAACCAGCATGACTCTGAACCACTGAGTCAAAAGTTTCGTTACGGCTGCTTCCGTGAGAGGCTCCATATCCATAAGGCGGTTCACAACGGCCATTTGTGGAACCACGTGCTCAACCGCGCACTCTTTTAATGGCTTACCCAGGGCCGCTTTCGAGCGCGGAATCTTCGCCTTTTGTGACTGGCCGTGAAGCCCGAGTGTCTTGTTCTGCCAATACTGGTGCAAGGCGGTTTTTAAGTTGCGGCAGCAGACGTTCCGAGTGAAGCCAAACGCCTCCGCTTCCTTGGCTTGCTTGACTGCAAATACAATAAATTCGATGTTTGTTTTCATTCGGCCGAACCAAAGAGAACCTCGTGCTCCGCAGGTTTCACGATTGCTTGAAAATAATAATCAATCGTCTTACTCGATCCATCGGGTGTTGAGGGTACTACTGCAATACCACCGCACGGTTTCCAGCCGCCACTCAGACGCGCATTCATAACACTAATGAGTGCTCTCAGATCGGAATCGTGAATCACGTCATATTCCATTTGCTTGTTTGCTCCTCAGAGTTAGTTGAGATTGTGTCCCAGCGACACTTTTAGTCGCCCGAAACTTTGAAGCCGCGCTCTCTCGCCAAGGCGTCCATCTTTTTGTTGTAAATAGCCATTGAGTCTAATAGATTCTTCCGTATCCACTCGAACAACTCAATTTGCTGTTCTTTGGACAAGGCTGCGATGGCCTTCTCTTTGGCTTTTTGAAGTGCGTTGGTTTGCAAATACGCCTTGACACCCTCCACGGTATTCGGCCCAGTGTATTCTCTGGAGCGCGGCGGTTTTTTCGATTTCTTCGTTGCCATTATCCTCACTTCATAGGAAAGCTGCCGGAATGGTGTTCGCCGATAATCACGTATGCTTTCATTTCCTGCATTCTACCATTGATGTAGAATCACCTAACACTTTCGGCTCGCCTCAACTCTGTTTTTACCCGGCCAGGTAAGCCAGAGGACAAGACGCGATTTCCTGAACGCTTCAGGCGAGCCGATTACTTTATTCAGGATCACGGCTAACAGGAAAGCCGCCAATGCCAAAGCTCACTGAGCGAACCGAACGTCTGCTCCTTCAGGCGCTGAAAGAATCCGGCATAGAAGAAGCCAACGAGACTAACCAGCTCCCGCCTTTGCTTGGCGGGAGTACGGTCGTCTACTGGCGCAAGACCAGCAATGACGACATCGAAATGGTGCTTTATTCGTTTCCTTGGTTTACGGGTAGTCTGAAGTGCTCAGTTACGCTCAGCCACCTTGCGGGCAACGCAATACGGTACTTCCCTAAAGATGCGGACGCGGTAAGCGCACTGATTGAGGTACTTGCATACCTAAGAGGAAACCTTTCCCTGTTGCTTCCTGAAACAAGGCAGGGAATCTATCTGCGCAGCCAAAATCTTAAGAGCAGAAGTGGCACGAAAAAGGAACTGTCCGAGATACAACTAGAACTGGTTGAGTCCATGATTATCCCATTAATGAGTGAGGCCATCGTTCGATTTACGGAGATGAACAAGCGGCTCAGGGCAGAGCCCAAGCGTGGAGGCAGCAAAGCTAGATTAGAACATCGGCAGCGAGAGTCCCTGCATGACGATTATGATGAGATTCAGCGAATTGCAAAGACCGTCAGAAAAAGTTATCTCACCACGTTCAAGACGTTCGAATCGACCCATAGACGAAACGGTTACAAATGGGAGGAGTGGCAAGAATTCTGGATCAAGTACGGCACCGATCTATTAGGGCACGAGGCTGAATTTCTGTTGTTGTTTGCGGAACATGACAAACCTTCAGCTTCCGAGATTGCCTATAGATGGCTGGTAGCACAGACGGGCCATACAAGGTCATATGTCGAGGCTCTTGTAATAAAGTCCCGTAAAGCGGCAGGAAAATCGAAGCGTCGAAAAAGCTGATAGTCAATAATCTGAATGAGTATCAGTATTTCCGCAGGTGTCTTTCTTGATAATGAAAGCCTCGGATTGAATGTCGGTTATTACGACCACAGGATCACCAATACTGAAATCGCCGGAGTGACTATCCGGTAATTCCCGCCGCCAAACACATAGCCAAAAATACTTTCGAGAAGGTGCAGACAGGTAGGGCTGATTTTGGTCTACTGGGCGGCATGAGAGCCGCGATCAAAAAGAAGGCACGATGGGTTCACACCCTACCGCGAGGGCCACCACAGTCAGGCAAAAAAGCTAAGGGCAAACCAGGGGAGTAGTCTAACTGCTACTTCCCTGCCTTGGCTACCTTATTTTGTCTGGACCACGTTGTCGTTTCACCAATACAACAATCATTCTTTGATTCCCTTGAAAATACCTGCGCGGCAGGGCTGTTCTTTTCTGGCGTTGCTCCCGGTGAAACCATTCGGACGTTCAACTTCGACCCCAGCCCCGATGACTATCTTCGTGCTTCTGGGGAGGGCAATGTACATTGAACCGACAGGTACTGGTTGCGGGTCATCAAGTCCGCCCCACTCGCCATTCGAGCCGACAACTTCCGGTTCTTCAGTTTCTTGGACTGCCATTGGTTGATTTTCTCCTAGCCGGTGGCTAAACTTCGGACTAGGACGCGGGTGGGCGTTCAATATGCGGCGACGGAACTCGGCCAGGAGTTCGGTCGCCAGAATTTCTTTAGGGCGAAGAATAACACGGAACCGAAAGGACGAACAGATCGATGTGGTACAAGTTTACATTCTCGCTAGGAAGTGGCGATCCCGCCGAGGTTGGGCAAAGCAAACCCGCCCCGCATCCGCACCATATAGACCTTGGAGAAGAGTTCAAGGCTCTCGTGACAGGCACTCCCGCCGATGTCATGCTGTTAGAGGCCGTAAGGGATAGGGCGATGAAACGAGTTTACTATCTCAATGTACCCGCAGATCAGACGGAGTTTGACGCTTTCATAAAACGCTACAATGGCGAACCCGCCGATCAGCCTTCGGAAGAAACAACCCGTCGATATCCGGCCTAAACATTTCGATCGTCGCAGCAACACACTAACTAACGTCTGTGTGGCTACTAGCAGCCGCATTTCCGGAATCTTTCCCGCTTCAGCGCCTGGGTTCCGTTTCGGCATTGCCGAGTTTTCTCTTCGACATCGTACGTCGCTTTTTGTCCTTTTCCGAAGCAGGTGAATCTGCCTTTACATTCGGTGGCGCCTGTTTTATGCCACTCCGACCATGCTTCGCAGCGCGGGCCGCCGCTATTGCTATTGCCGCCACCACCACAGGACTTAAAAATAACGAGCAGTAACACTAAACACAGCATTTTTTGCATTGTGTGAGTCTCCTTTGGGATTGAAGGTTGAGGACGCGAGGACGGACAGTCTTATATCACCGAATTAGACGTGAGACAATAGCGAGGCGGGACAAGGCCATACCACTGAGAGCCAGCAACACACTAATAGAGCACTACCATACTTCGCTGGACAATCCCGATGACCACCACGATGACCATGGAAAAGGCTTCCTTCAAACCGCAACCGCGCGCTGAAAAGCTCGGCGGGCGTACAAGTGTTCAAAGAGATTACCTTCATGCGGTTGGTCCCAGCTCACCTGGTTGGTCGGGACGGCCCCAATATTAAGACGATCGACATTGGGCGACGCGATCAGTTTCTGAATCAGTTTCACATCGTTCGTGATGGCGGTAACTACCAGACTTGGCCCCAGCACTTCCGGAATCTGATTCTGATTGACCTTCACGACACTGGCAAAGGGAAAGAGGAACTCTCGATTTGCGAGCGGGTGCGCCGGCTCTTCACAGAGGACGACCGTCGGCAGCAGATATGAACAACCCTCCCAACTCACCAGTCGCTCGCTGTGCCGGGCAGCAGCGCTGGCATCGGATGCTCCTGGCTCGCTCAGACCTTGATCGATCATCGACGAGATCCGCGCGGCCACGTTCGCATCTGTAAACGGCGCTAGTTGCGCCGCTTCGTCTTCAGCTTTTCGCGGAGCTATCTTTGCCAGACGTTCAGCCAACGCCGCGCTTATTTCTGCGGCGTGCCTGGGCACCCAGACGCCTGAGGCGTTGACGCAGGAACGACCGCCGTTCTCGGCGATTGAAGCCACCATGACCTCAAGGTATTGCCGCCAATCGTCAATGCAATCTTCGCCGATGATGATCTTGCTGTAACCGGGCCCGTGGATTTCCACCCGGGCGTCGTTTTCCCACATGCTGGTGGTGGATGCATCACCGAAGATCATCCCGCGGCCACAGGCTCGCAAAATCTCTCCAGCGCCGGCGTGATCTGCCGGATAAAAGCTAAAGGCTTCGCGCGGCGCCCCAGCTTGAATCAAAGCCTGGATTATTCGGTAAGGCGTCCAGGGCTCAGCGCTGCCGGGCTTTAGCACTAGCGGAATCTTCAGGGGAAATGCCGGAATCCAGAGTGAATGGACTCCGGGAGAGTTATTCGGCAGCACCACTCCGAAGGATTGTGCGCGTGGGAAGAAACTCAGGGCATGTCCGGCGAATTCGCCCCAGCCCCGATCCAGGATCTCCCAATCAAGATTTCTGGTAAGACCGTCCAGGACGCTTCTCATCTCCGCCAGCATGGTGCGAATCTTCTGCATATTCCTTCGCACCAGCACGTGCGGCAACCCAGTTGTCGCCGACACTTGTCGCACATAGTCTTCCGGCGTCTGTGATTCGTTACCAAGCGGCAGCACGTCGTTGAGAAAGTGTTGCGCGGCGCGGGCGCACATGTCCACCAACTCGGCGGTCGAGAACTTGGCGAGCAGCGCCTGGGCTCCCGCTTGATCGAGGAGGTCGCGGCGGATCAACCCGGCGTTGGCCTGGCTGATCTCGACAAAGGGTTCGCGCGTGCGGTGATGTGGCACGCGGACAATGTCGAGGCTGGTGTAGGGTTCGCCTTTGCGAAGGATTGGAATATGAAGCATGGTGCGATCTGTGTAGTCTGGCCGATGGAGTCAGTACCGGGAGCGGTAGCGACCGGGTGACAGTCTTGGCGATCTCGACCGTTGTAACCCGGTCGCTACCGCTCCCGGTTCTGACCTCATCGTTGGAAATATCAATACACTCCTTCGACTACGGTCCCACTCAACTTTGAAAACGGCCGGACATTGCGCACGCCGTCCCAGGGATAAAGATCGCAGGGTGGTTCTCGCTCCGCCTGGTCGCGTTCGAGAAAGCGCGGCATGAAGAATTCCTTCGTCAAAGTGGTCAGACGCACCCGTCCCGTCCCGCCATAGTCAACGACTTTTTCAGGATCATCCGGATCAACTACTTCGATCATCGCGCGGGGAAGCGGAGGGTAGTAGATGATGGCATAGTTGTCTTCCGGCAGGCGCGGCTTGTGCACGGCCAGACCCATCAAAGTGTTCCCGTAGGTGGCTGCAAAATAAGCCCCCTCCAGCAGTTCTTCAATCGCAAAGCGATGAAACTGCGGCGTCATCTCGGTGCCGCCGCAAAAAACTCCCGTGATGCCCAGCTTCTTGAGCGAAACTTTCTCGCAGAGTGCTTCCAGTAGTTTCGGCGTGGTAAAGATGCAGCGAATGTTCTCGTGCGCGCGGAGCAGGGTTAAGCCTTGCTCGACGACGTGCTGCTTATACTCTTCGGCCATTTTGGTTTGGCCTTGTTTGATGAGCTTGATAACCCAACGGGGATCGAGATCCACCATGAAGCAGATGCCGCCGCGAAACTGGGCGAGGTGTTCGACGGCCAGGCGCAAACGCCTCGGCCCGGTCGGCCCGAGCGACAACCAGTCGGCGCCCTGCGGAAAGAAATCGTCAGGCAGCGTCGTGCTGAACGCTTCGTAATCGAGGCGAAAATCCTCAATGTTGATCCGGGATTTCGGCACTCCCGTGCTTCCGCCGGTTTCGAAAGTGTATATCGGCCGCCCGGCGTAACCCTTCGGTACCCAGCGCCGCACCGGACCACCGCGCAGCCACTCGTCCTGGAAGAAACCAAATCGAGAGAGATCAGCGTAGCTGTGAACTTCCTTACGAGGGTCCCACGAAAGGGCCTTCGCATACTCCAACCAGAACGGACATCCTGTATCCGGATCGAAATGCCATTGAATGACCTCATGAACCCAGGCATCCAGTGCTTTGCGCGATTGTTCCATGTCTGTTTGTAGCTTTGCTTCGGCAGAAGACATTGGTTTCGAATAAACGACCGCAACGTTGTTTTGGTACGCCTAAAATACCAGAAATGGAGTCAGTACCGGGAGCGGTAGCGACCGGGTAATCGTACTCGCCAAACCAGATCCATCCCCAACATAGACCCAGTCGCTACCGCTCCCGGTACTGACTCCATCCCGTCCGTAGAGAATATGCGAGACTTCTCAGCCCGCCACCGATGTCTCGCCGCCGAGCGCCGCACGCAATGTCGGTGGAATCTCCGTAGGCTTCCCGTTCTGTAACACCACGATGGTCATGGTCCCTTCAATGGCTAATTCTCCGTCGGCGTCGAAGACTTGATAGTCATAGCGGATTGAGGTGCGCCCCAGCTTGCCCACCGTTAGCCGGAGGCGGAAGCGAGAGTCGAGCGTGAGTACGCGGATGAACCGGCATTCCAAATGTGCGCGCGGGAAATCATAACCCATGCTGCGATTCATCGGCCATTCAATGCTACGCACGAGTTCGCTCTCAGCCTCTTCGATGATTTCGAAAATACGCGGGAAGTGCAAGCGCCCGGCGGCATCTGCGTCGGCCCAACGCAGACGGCGCTCCAGTTCTATGGAAGCAGGCATGATTTGTGACCTTTCTATTTCAGCTAAGAAGTTTTGTCAGGATAGCAGAGCTGGAACTACGAAGCGATATATCCCACGGAACGGATGAAGGCAAGAGAACTGCTTTAGTAGAATTAGAGTGCTACCGTGAGCGTCGTCTCAAGCTTGTCACAAAAGAAAAGCGGCTGGCGTCATAGCCAACCGCAAGTCTTTGAAAACAGTGGTGAGCCGAGCAGGACTCGAACCTGCGACCCACTGGTAAAAGAGCGGCTAAGCCGATTCTATCCAGTCACGGCCTTTGAGATCTATCATTTTTCACAGGTTGCAGCCGCCTGGGAGTACAGCTAGCAACACCTGGCCACGGGTGATTTCCGTTGTTCACGTCTCAATTCTGTCAGAAAGGATCTTCTGTGACTCTCACGCTCACAAACTCAGGGTTGTCCTTCCGGAAGTCCTTCTTTTCTTAAGCGCTTTCTGGCTTCTTCAATCCCTTCTTGAAACTCGGTGACTTCGCGTTTCTCGGGAGCCCGACCTCTTGCCTGCCTCATCGTGCGCTTCTTAAAACCATCGGTTCTCCACTGGGCCACGCGATCGATCAAATGTTGATAAGCGTCAATAGCCGTGGGTTCCCGTGGAGTGGACAGCGTCAATAAAGTCCCGAGCGGCTCTGCGTTGTTCACCCGGGCACCCATGTCAGGAATGGTCCCATCGGGCCGCCGGCAGAATCTAAGCAGAATCGTTTTGATGATTGAAGTGTGATCGAAAACTTTGTGAGATACCTTTCCACGCTCAACCCAGGGTGACACGACTATCGCCGGAACGCGCACGCCAAACTTCTTGAAGTCAGCGTTATCGTCTGCTGCATCCTCAGGCTCTACGTGGTCATAGAAACCACCGTGTTCGTCGTAAACTATCAGCAGCAGGGTCTTCTTCCAAGCCGGGCTATTAACGACGGCGTTGTAGAGTTTCAAAACCAGGTCCTGTCCTGCCATGACATCTGACGGGGGATGATCGTCATTCGATTCTCTGGGGCCGGTGACCGAGTAATCAACAAAGTTCGGATCGATCCAGGAAACGGCCGGGAGGTTGCCGGAGGCCGCATGGTCCAGGAACGTGACGGGATTCACCCATGTTCTCCGGTCGAACCAGAAAAACTTTGAGCCATGCCCGACCCGATATTTGCTGTCGATAAGCCGGAGCGACGCCATGTCATGGGCGTACCAGCTCCAGGGCACTCCCGCGGCATCCAAATGCCGCACAAACGAAGGGAGGTCGTAGATCGGGGGGCATCTGGTTATCTTTACCCTTTGATTTGCCAGTCACTGCGTACAGTCGATTGGGCCATGTAGCCCCGCGAACCGAGCAGAACCAGCGATCACAGATGCAGAAGTTGCGCGCCAGGTGATCGTAAACTGGAACAGAAGACCCATTGTGATAACCCATAATTAGCGCCGGATCGTCTTCCTCATGGATGCTGGCATAGTTGCTGACAAAGCCGCCATTGTGATTGCTCAACTGCTGCTCCACGGCTTCTGGTCCATGGCCGGGGTCGTGCTCGAATACCGTACCGGGGAGGCGATGCACAGGATAAGAGGTGCCGTTGTTGCTGTTAGACATCGCGGCATCCAATCCGTCAACGTTGGGGTTTGAGCCTTCAAGCTTCAGGTAGCCCAACATGTGATCGAACGAGCGATTCTCCATCATCAGAATGACGATGTGATCTATCTTTTCCAGATTATCGTTGGGGCCTCCGGCAACAAACCTCACCGGAGCAGCACGTGCAGTGACTCGCTTGGTTGATCGACTCGAAGCAGACTTCGCACCACTGGCCTTCCTGCTTTCTTGTCTGTAGTCCCGTGGAGCCTTCGCCCCTGCCTTACGCTTCGTGGGCTTTTTCGAAGCGCGGCCTTTCCTGGACTTTTGCGGCATAGTCGTTTTCCCTTGTGCTTTGAGTCGGATTGGCGTTGCCTAACTTCCTTTAAACCACGCGAGCGTTGGATTGACCGTAGTGTTGGTACGCTCCCCATGTAGATCCGGATTTGAAGATACTCTTGCGCGCTTCGGCGAGTGCGTCACCCAGTAACTTCCCGCTCATCGCGTGTTCGTAAAACACTTGCGCAAACTGCACCGCCGCCGCGTCATCCACTGCCCAGCCGGTGCCTATGTAGTTTTGCACGCCCCTTTCGAAGAACGCTTCCGCGAGTCCCGCCAGTTTTCGATTTGCCTGTTCGACCGAGGGTTCCACGCCATCGTTGCACACTGCTGAAAAACAGGCATTGGCGAACACGAGGCGCGGCACCTGACGCGCGCGAAAGATCTCGCGGGCCGAGAGCGTGACCTTGTGACTGAATACCCAGCCGCTGTTGTTTGGCTTGTTTGCGTCAAAAGTGCCATGCCCGGAATAATGCACGATGTCGAACGTCTCATTCAGAATCAGCGCCAGGATTTCGACGGGCTTGCATTGGTCAGGACCGATGCAAGAGACAATCTCAACATCCAATTGCCCACGCAATCGCTCCTGATACTCTTTCAAAATCTTAACTACTTTCTCCCCTTCTTCAGCCGCACCTTCGAGCTTCAGATCGTCATCCGACGCCGGATCAGCGATCACCAGGATGCGCAAACTCTTGTTGATGGGGGGCGCAATGCCGGGTGCTCCGGAGAGCACCGTGCGAAACTGACGTGTTAGTTTTAGATCGGGACCGAAATACGTGCGGCGACGTTTCGGTCCATAGCACGCCATCTCCCAGGGAAGGGCGGCGGTATCTTTGTCAACGACCAGGGTCAGCGATTTGCCGTCGTCAATCATTCGCTCGAAATCTTCAGGGAAAATATACTTGTGAAGGAGCAGGCCGAATTTCTCGTGGCTCTCCTCGCTCTTGCCGTCTCTTAATTCTGTGGCGATGCCTTCCGTAAAGAAAGGCTGCACCTCGACCTTGCGCACTGGAATGACCGCACTGTTCGTCAAAGCAGAAAAGCTGTAACCGTCTTCGCCGCGCTCGATAGTGATGCGATTGACGAATTTTGAGACCGTGGATTGGCTGCTGTTGATGGAAGTATCAATCTCGCGTTTGCCCTTCCGAGCACGCACTGTCTCTTCCTTCAGCGTAATGTCGATGTTCGGAATGCGTTCTCTGCTAATCAGGTCGTTGAGGATGTTCACGATCTCCAAATAGCGATTCTTATCGGATTCCACCAACCTGATTTCCGCGACCCGCTCCTTTGGATCTAGGTTATGGAGAGCATCACAGAACCCGGAAAGCATTCCTTTCACTGCTTCCTCGATTTCAAGGTTACCCTCTCCCGAGCCAATCAATACGCTAGCGAAACTGTCCAGTTTTAGAGCCGAAACCGAGTAACAGATATTCATCGCAAGATAGCAAAGATCGTTGTAACCGAACTTTCCGTACTCGCCCATTCCACCGAGCAAGACAAAACGCGCGGCGATCTGCTTGTGCATGACCGGAACAAGAAAAACTTCACCGAGATTCCCGCCGATCATTCCTTGATCGCCGGCGCGCGTGATCCAATGCTCGAGCGCGTCGTCGATCGCTTTCAAAGCGTTTGCCGGAGCAATGCCTTTGTATCCGCCAACGACGGCGACCGCCGCTTTAACATCGGTGATGCTTCCTCGTGTCGCCACCACTGTCAGTTTCGGCTTGCCGCTGGGCTTGCTCTGTGTGTTGCTCTTTTGTTTTTCCGTTTGTGCAGCAGCGTTCTCTTCCATGAATTGTTCCTCTTGCCGGATCCAGGTTTTTTCTGGTTCAACCCGACGGCACGCCTTCGACAAGCCTTGGGGCGACTACCGCAAGACACGCGCGGTCATCGTTGCGGGCGATCAATTGTTGATTATCTCAGGTGAAAACCTGTCTCTTCTTGTATTCGTCAGTGCCTTCGAGTTGAGGCACCTGGTCATAGTTCTCGTCCTCGAGTATCGAAACCAAACTCTTATGCAGGTCCGCATAAGTGAGTTTGTACATTCTCTTCACCAAACGGATAATCGTTGATACCTACGCAGAGCGCTTTGTTTTCCATGGGTGAGTGCTCCTTTGTGAAGTGCTTAATGAACAAGCAAGATGTTTTGTGACGACTAAACCCTATCTGGTTACGCCGACGCGGTACGTGCCGGTCCCGCTGGCCTTGTTGAAGTGTCGAATCTGGGCAAAGTACTGGCCCGGAATCAGGTCGGCAATAATGCGGGCGTTTGTGCCGACACCGCTGTCATCGTCTTCCGCTATCAGACTGGTCTGACTCGTGGGACCAAACAGCTTCATGTAAACGTCGGTGTTGCCCCCGGTGGCAACCGTGTGAGGTCCCCCAGTCTTAACGTTGAAAGTGAAGAGGTCTTCTTCTCCTGGCGCACCGATTTTGGCCGAGGTTGCTTTACTGGCGTTGACCTTCAGTTCAACCGCATCAATCGCGGTGCGGGGGTAGGCCTCTCCGCTCGCGATGAAGGCCTTATCAAGGTTCGAAATAGTTTCATTAGCTTTCGTGCCCTTGCCGCTCTTGGTCCATCTGCCTGGAAAAAAATAAAGCATGAGGGAGTCCGGATCGAACTTGGTGCCCCTGATCTGATCCGCTTTGTATTTCTCCAGCACGTTATGCCTGACCTGAGCCGGCGTCCAGTTATTAGGCGGACCGCCTAGTTCGCGAATTACTACGTCCTCGTTCCATTCGATCCCGCCGTCTGGATTCTGGTGTTCGTGGCCCAGGCCAATGGCATGGCCAAACTCATGGCCCGCTGTGCCGCCATCCAAAAAGCCAAGGTTCATTGTAGGTTCGCCTTGAGAAATCGTGCGGCAATCAGTTCCGATATAGGACCACGCGCCATCGTCCGGGTCGAAAGCGATGCGAATCTCGGCGTCAGGCACATCGAGAAACTCAAACGTAAGGTTGGCGTGCTTGCTCCACCACTGCGCCTGTTCTTTGGCAATAGCTTTTTGGGCTGCGCTGCCTTCCATGAATTTCACACGGAGTTTCGAACCGTTGATCCACATTTTTCTGAACTCGAATACTGCACGCAGGACGTTGCCGCGCCCGCGGGTTCGAGTAGTGGGCTGCCGCCGCGCGATCTCCTGAGGCAGAACTCTGTCGTGACAAATTTTCAAATTCCTGGAAGTAGTTTTAGGCATGTCGTTCCTCCTTTGGAAGGCAAATCCGAGTTGCGGTCACAACCTGTGATAACAGCATCGGAAGTGCAGGGTGAATGGGGAAGTTATCAACGGACAATCATGTCCATCGGCTAACAAAAACCATAAGTGGAACAAAGGCTGGATTTGAGCGAGTTTGCAATGAAAGAGACTCGTGAGAATTCAGCCCGTCTGAGAACGGAGGGACGATATTCCCTCCGCGGCAAGAAGTCAATCCGACGGTTGAGTTTTGTCGTTAGCACATCATATGTCCGGTTCAGTTAGCACATGAAGTGTCCGCTTTGAGCGGCGGGGTGAGCTACATGCCAGTATGCGGCATGAAGCGAAGCACCGAAGCCGCGTGGGAGCGGG
>Ga0137442_1000013_pt1 | contig 133840 bp, 128 predicted proteins | sample EasRivERMGT266_2_FD_102329 | JGI IMG/M metagenome (GOLD analysis project Ga0137442, IMG submission 102329) | Soil microbial communities from meander-bound floodplain in the East River, Colorado, USA - East River MetaG ERMGT266_2 | ecosystem: Environmental > Terrestrial > Soil > Floodplain ... | reverse complement strand
CCTCAGCGAAGGCCAGAACCTGCAAGATGGATTCATTGTGGTTAACTACGATCTGCCTTGGGCGATCATTCGCCTCGTACAGCGCGCCGGCCGCGTGGATCGCATCGGTCAAAAGGCCGAACAAATACTTTGTTATTCTTTCCTTCCGGCTGAGGGCGTCGAGAGGATCATCCGCCTTCGTGCGCGTGTGCGCCAGCGACTCTCCGAGAATGCCGAGGTGGTCGGTACTGATGAGGCGTTCTTCGAGGACGATCGCAACGATCAAGCTATTAGAAACCTCTTTACCGAAAAGGCAGGTATCATGGACGGCGAGGCGGACACCGAGGTTGACCTCGCCTCTTACGCCTATCAAATCTGGAAAAACGCTATCACTGACGATCCTAGTCTGCGACGGATCGTCGAAGCTCTGCCGGGTGTTGTCTATTCGACGAAAGCATTTGCTGGAAGTACTGCCGTTCCCCCTACCGTTGCCCAGGCAGACGCGTCGCCCGGTCCAGCTCCCGGCGTACTCGTCTACATGCGGACGCCCAACGACAACGACGCGCTGGCCTGGATCAACGAGCAGGGCGAAAGCATCACCGAGTCCCAGTATCAAATTCTGAAAGCCGCCGAATGCATTTCTGAGACGCCGGCGCTTGAACGCCGCGTCGATCATCACGACCTCGTTCGCAAGGCTGTAGAGATTGTGTTACAGGAAGAGAAATCGGTGGGCGGTCAACTTGGGCGCCCCTCAGGTGCACGCTTCCGCGCATACACGCGCCTCAAGCACTACTCTGACGAAATGAAGAACACCCTTTTCCATTCCGAGGAACTTGCCAAGGCGCTTGATGAGATTTATCGCTTTCCTTTACTACAAACCGCCACCGATTCAATTAATCGCCAGCTTCGCATTGGAGTGTCGGATGAACAGTTAGCACAACTGGTCACCGCCTTACGCGAAGAAAACAAACTATGCGATATTCATGAGGAAGAGCAGGCTGATGAGCCGCAGATAATTTGCTCATTGGGACTATCGGCGCCTTAAGGGATTAACTAATGCAGTTCGACAACGAATTAATTCGAAGTAGCCTCCGCGCTTTCGATTTCAAATCCCTGTTTAACGAGCTGGGCTGGGACCACCACTCAGCCAGTCACCAAATTCCTTCCGACGATGAAACGTTCACGCTTTCGGCCGTGGCTCATAAACGCGGCGTGCAGATTTTTGAATGCGCTGCAGGCAGCGACGGCAAGATTCCCGAATATGCAACGCGCCGAAAGATAGACAAGCAGGTCAGCAAGCTCGCCCACGAACATCTGACAATCTTCGTCAACAAAGCAAAGTCAGACCAAATCTGGCAGTGGGTTTCAAAAGAACCCGGACAGGCTGCACGCTATCACGAGCAGCGATATCACGTCGGCCAGTCGGGCGAAGCGCTCCTCCAGAAACTTGAGTATCTGACCTTCCCACTCAACGCCGAAGAAAGCCTGACTATCTCGGGCGTCACAATTCGCTTGCGGGATGCGTTCCAGCGAGAACGCGTTACGCGTCGCTTCTATGATCGATTCAAAGATGAACACGCCGCCTTTCTTAAGTTCCTCGACGGCATTCCAGACAAGGAAATGGAGCGCTGGTATGTCTCGGTCATGATCAATCGGGTTATGTTCATTTACTTCGTGCAGAAGAAAGGCTTTCTCGACTGGGATCGGGACTATTTGAAGCACAAGCTGGCCGAGAGCAAGAAGCGGGGCAAAGATCTCTTTTACAAACAGTTCCTCTGCCCGCTCTTTTTCGAAGGCTTTGCAAAGAAGGAAAGCGAACGCTCAGCTACAAGCAACAAACTGCTCGGCGATGTTCCCTACTTCAACGGTGGTCTCTTTCTCAAGCATCAAATTGAAGAGCTTCACGGCATGCAAATCCAAATCGCCGACGGAGCTTTTGAAAAGCTATTTGAGTTCTTCGATCAATACCAGTGGCACCTCGACGAGCGTCCGCTGCGCGACGACCGTGAGATCAATCCTGATGTGCTTGGCTATATCTTCGAAAAGTACATTAACCAGAAACAGATGGGAGCCTACTATTCGAAGGAGGACATCACGGGCTACATCAGCAAGAATTCCGTAATTCCCTATCTCTTCGAAGTTGCTCGTAAGAATTGTAAGATTGCCTTTGAAGGTGAGGCATCAGTTTGGCGGTTGTTGCAAGCTGATCCCGACCGGTACCTCTACAAGGCCGTCCGTCATGGCATCTCTTGGGACATTCACAGCAACAAGCTACTTGACGCACCGCTATCGTTACCTCCCGACATCGAGCAAGGAATCGACACGACCAATCCCAATCTGATCGAACGCCGCAAGGGATGGAATCGCCCAGCGCCGCCAGAATATGCATTGCCTACTGAGAGCTGGCGCGAAGTCGTTGCTCGCCGCCAGCGTTATCAGGAGGTCAGAAGCAAGCTGGCCGCTGGCGAAGTGCAGGAGGTCAATGATCTAGTGACCTACAACCTCGACATCATCCAGTTCGCACAGGATGTAATTGAGAATTACGAAGGGGCGGACTTGATTCGGGCGTTTTGGCGAGCGATTGTCGGACGCATACCGCAGCCGGGGACAAACGAGACGTTTCAACAAGGCATCTCTATTCTCGATCCCGCGTGCGGCTCAGGCGCATTCCTTTTTGCCGCGTTGAATATTCTTGAGCCGCTTTATGAAGCTTGTTTGGTTCGCATGGAAGCCTTTCTTGGCGACCTGGAACGTTCGGGAGAAAAGCACCACCCAGAGAAGTTCGCGGACTTTCGTCGTGTGCTCGAACGTGTCAGTCAGCATCCGAATCGCCGTTACTTCATCTTGAAGTCGATGATCGTCAACAACCTCTTCGGTGTGGACATCATGGAGGAGGCTGTTGAAATCTGTAAGCTGCGCTTATTCCTCAAGCTGGTAGCCCAAGTTGAGCGAACCGATCAGATTGAGCCGCTACCCGACATAGACTTTAATATTCGAGCGGGCAATACGCTTGTGGGGTATGCGACCTACGAAGACGTAAAAAAAGCAGCGGGCAGGAAATTTGCCTTTGATGACGCGATGACGCGCATCGAACAAAAAGCACAGGATGTTGACAACCTGATTGCTCTTTTTCGCCAGCAGCAGACAAATGTCGGTGGCGAAGTAACCCCAAACGACAAACAGAAGTTACGCGAGCGGCTGAAAGTGCTCGAAGACGAACTTAACGCTAATCTGTCCGGTGAGTACGGCATTAAGACGAAGGCGACTAGTGATTATGGGTCATGGTTGATCTCCCACAAACCGTTTCACTGGTTTGTAGAATTCCACAGGATCATGACTAATGGTGGATTTGACGTGATCATCGGCAATCCGCCGTACACAGAAGTTCCTAAAAACTTAAACAGATCGTTGCTCCGCAACACTTTCAAAAGCGCTCTGGAAAAGTGGAGCCGGGATGAAGACTTATATACGTTTTTCGCCGAACGCAGCTTCCATTTACTCCAAGACCCTGCGGGACAGTTTGGAATGATTTTGCCGTTATCAGTTTCATTCTCGACTAAGGCGCCGTTTGTTGTTTTGAGAAAAGTCCTGCGTGAGGAAAAGGGCTTGTGGCATTGGTCTCACTTTGATCGAATTCCAAGCGCTCTTTTTGGCAACGAAGTTCGCACCCGATGCACTATTGCCTTGTTGTCGCGTTCATCACAAGCACAACCTAAAGGCGCAACCACCTCACTACTTCGTTGGAACGCTGAGTACCGCGACTCGCTTTTCCAAACGATGAATTTCGCTGAGTTGGACATGGACATCTCAGTAGGTATTCCGAAAGTATCGAGCCATATACAAGCAGATGTACTCAAGTCCCTACTTCAAGCAAAAACTCCCCTGGGTCTTGATTTGACTAGGTCAATCCCATTTGAGCGACTGGTTGAGGTCGCCCCAGATTTTCCGCAGCCGTGCGTATACATTGGCGGAACGGCCTATAACTGGTTTCCTTGTTGGCGTGATATTCCTACGACGACGAATTTGCGTGGGAAGGCATCGTTGCCGGCTCGCACTGCCGGATTCAAGTTTGCGGACGAGGAAAGCGCGAATTTGGTGTTCGCTCTCCTTTGTAGTTCTTTAGGGTATTGGTGGTGGGCTGTGGCCTCAGACGGTTTTAATCTGAAGAAATGGCTACTCAATCGCTTTCCTGTATCAATCAAGACTGTTCCACGCTCTAAGCGGAAGCAACTTGCTGCTCTTGGTGCTAGCTTGAGAGGACAATTGGCGCGAAACTACGTATACAAAGACAACAAAGGCCGAATCGGCAATTTTTATCTGCCCGCTTGTCGAGAGGAAATAGCTGCAATCGATGGGTTTCTCGCGTCGGCTGTGAACTCACTTTCGTCTGAATTCTTCGAGGATATAAGCAACTTTAATGCGACCTTTTCACGTGCCGCAGACGTTGATCAAGCTAATGATGCTGAGGAGTAACAATGGTCCTAAATTGCGGCACTCCGGCTTCACCGAAGAAGAGCTAGATTTCATCATCAACTTCGACATTAAGTACCGCATGGGGATTAGTGGTCAAGCCGATGAGGATGAGTGATCGTTGTCTCAGAGTCCATGGAATATTTGAAGATTCAAAAAGGAGATGCGGTTTATCCTGAGGCTCTATATCGGTTTCTCGGCGATAATGCGCCCCAAAGCATTAGCGCTATTGGCAACACGAAACTATTAAACACTCGACCTGTCGCCTTGTTTTGTTCAATCAAGTGTCCCGCCACTTTGATTCTCCAAACCTACGATCTTGCGCAGCAGTTGCGCGAAATGGGCACGCCGGTGATTAGCGGATTCCATTCGCCAGTCGAACGCGAGTGCCTCACCACTCTCCTTCGCGGCAACAATCCGATTATTGTCTGCCTCGCACGCGGTGTTGAGCGAATGCGCATACCAAAGGAATATCGAAAGCCATTGGAAGAGGGACGCTTGTTGTTGCTCTCGCCGTTCTCTGACAAACAGCGCCGCGCAGACGCAGGAATGGCGGTGACTCGCAACGCGGTTGTAGCGGCGCTTGCTAATGACATATTCGTTGCTCACGCCGAACCGGGAAGCAAAACTGAGGCCCTGTGCCGTGATATCGTGTCGTGGAGGAAATCGCTTTATGTCTTCGATGAAAGCCCAAATGCAAACCTGCTTGCGCTGGGTGCGAAACCAATCACCGAGCTTAGCTTCCTTCGTAAGTCTGATTAATTAGCTCGACGGCAAAGATGTGTACAAACTCTTCGAATTGACCGAGAACGAAATCGCCGTCGTTGAGGGCAGCGCATAAGTGCGGGCAATCGATCCCGATTACGTTCCGTGTTTCTGATAGTCGACCGCGGGAGTCAGTAGTGGGCATATCTGATCAATGACCTCAGTTAGACCTAAATGTTTAGCGATTACATAGTTTTTGTGGATGAGAGCGGTGACCACGGGATGGCGGGCATCGATCAAACCTATCCGATGTTTGTTCTGGCGTTTTGTATCTTTCGTAAACAGGAGTACATGGAAATTGTTTGCCCTGCCGTGCAGCAGCTCAAATTTAAACATTGGGGGCATGACGCGGTCGTGCTACATGAGCATGACATTCGAAAGCCGAGGGGCGCTTATTCCTTTCTGTTAAATGCGTCGCGGCGCGCAGAGTTCATTAACGATGTTACTCTGTTGATGGAAGCCGCACCTTTCACACTGATCGCAGCGGTAATTCGGAAGCCCGACTTGGGGCAGCAATATCATGCTCCCGAGAATCCGTACTCTATCGCCCTCGAGTTTGGGTTGGAGCGCCTCTACAAACATCTGGAAGGATTAGGTCAGACGGAGCGCCTGACCCATGTCGTGGTTGAGCGCCGGGGCAAACGTGAAGATGAAGAACTGGAACTGCAGTTTCGCCGCATTTGCGACGGTGCCAATTTTCACAACAAGCATTTACCCTTCGAGATTGTGATGGCGCCTAAGGCTTCTAATGCGCCAGGTATGCAGCTCGCCGACCTGGTTGCACGGCCAATTGGTATCAAGAGTCTCCGGCCGCAGCAGCTTAACCGGGCTTACGACATATTAGAGATAAAATTTCGACGAAGCCCGAACGGAGAGATTCGAGGATGGGGATTGAAAACCTTTCCATAAATGCGAAGGGCCCCCAGGAATTCCCAGAAGCCCAGCGCCGACCGGACATTTCCAGTCCAACTTGAGTCCTAAGATGCCAGAATCCTAGTCAGGCGTCAATCATGGCTTACACAGAGGTCAACAGTGAGACCGGTTGGTGCAAAAGGACTGATTAAGGCGGACGAGAGGTCTGGAGGGTCGCGAAAAATTGCTCGGTACATACCTTTCTGGGCATGACTTATTTAAGAGCAACGCCGTCGAACGCCGGTGAAAGCCTTGAACCCGCTGAAACGCAAGAACTTGCTTATTTAAGCGCAATCCCCAAATTGACGACCGGATCGCCAATCAAAGCGTCGTTGACCTCAGTTAAACCGAAATGTTCAGCGAATAGCCGCTACGCTGGAAGCAGGTATACTCAGGCAGCGAGCGCGTGACGCCGCGACGAACAAAGGAACGCACGCTATGAAGCCAAATCCTCAAGCGCCGTCGGACATAATCCTCTACCAGACGGACGACGGCAGCACACGGCTGGAGGTCCAATTGCAGGACGAGACTGTCTGGCTTTCCCAGGCGCAGATGGCCGAACTGTTCCAAACCTCGGTGCCCAACGTCAGCATGCACATTCGCAACGTATTTTCTGAGGGCGAGGTGCAAGCGGCGGCAACTGTTAAGGAATTCTTAACAGTTCGGCAAGAGGGGAGCCGGCGAGTGTCTCGCTCGGTGGAACATTACAACCTCGATGTGATTATCTCCGTCGGGTACCGGGTAAAGTCGCAGCGCGGCACGCAGTTCCGCATCTGGGCGACGCAGCGGCTGCGTGAGTACCTTATCAAGGGATTCACGATGGACGACGAGCGCCTGAAGGAGCTCGGTGGCGGAAGGTACTTTGACGAACTGCTTGCTCGCATCCGCGACATTCGTTCGTCGGAAAAAGTATTCTGGCGCAAAGTGCTGGGGATTTACGCAACTAGTGTTGACTATGATCGGGATACGGACACGTCCCGGCAATTCTTTGCCACCATGCAAAACAAGATGCATTGGGCGGCACACGGCCACACAGCGGCCGAAGTCATAGTGGCGCGCGCCGACGCGGCGAAATCCAATATGGGGCTGACAACCTGGGCGGGCACTCGCCCGCAAAAGGCTGACGCCGGTGTCGCCAAGAACTACCTCGACCAGGACGAATTGGCTGGGCTTAACTTGATCGTCTCGATGTATCTCGACTTTGCCGAACTCCAGGCGCTCAATCGACGGCTGATGTATATGAAGGATTGGATCGCTAAGCTTGATGACTTTATGCGGTTGAGTGAGCGTGACATCCTCACGCACGCCGGCAACATCTCGCATGACACGGCACTAGCTAAAGCAGACAGCGAATACGAGAAGTATCGGGAGTTGGGAGCGGCGCAGCCGAGCCGGGGCGAGAAGGATTTCGAAGCGGCAATGGCGCAGGTAAAACAAATCGAGAGCGCGAAGCCGCGGAAGAAGAGACCTCGAAAAGGATGAAGGCGATGGGATGCCGGAATCCTGCGGTAGCGAAGAGGATTTACAACTCAAGCAAGCGTACCGACGCACCTATGAGAGCGGGACTTTGCATTTCGGCCACGAGAAATTCCAGGCGGCATTGAGCAGTAAGGATCTTAAGGTTCAGCCCAAGAAAGCCAACATTGCTGGACTACGATTGGCCGACGTGCTGGCCTATGGGCACACATTGTCGAAGAGCATCGCGAACTGGCAGACCTGCGGCTGGAGGTCCTGGAAGCCATCAGCAGTCCTGTTCGGATTGTAGAAGGCGGCGAAGGAGCATTGCTGGCCGTCCGCGAAATCGATTTGGGCAAATACCTGGTTGTCGTGTATCGTGAATTAGCGAATGACGGGTTTGTAATTACGGCATTCCTAACGCGCCGAATCCGCATCCTGGAGAGAAGAAAGCAGCTATGGCCATAGCAAACATTGAAGAATATCTGAAGCTGGTGCCTACGCTTAGAGAGTCGCCAAGCCACTTGCTCTGGTCATCATACGATCCCGAGGCTGACACTCTTTACGTTAATTTCAAGAAGCCAAGCCACGCGACTGACAGCGACCTCACAGATGACGATGTGATTGTGCGTTACGAGAATGGAGAAGTCGTCGGTTTGACGATCCTGCACGCGAGTAAGCGCTAATCACCATCCTCGGGATAAGCGTTCGGAGGGACTTGCTGATCGATTGGAGTTGTAAGATTGAGCCATGATTACCAGACAGACAGTTGCCGACAAAATAGGCGCGTATCTTCACGGCGAAATTTCTCTGGCTCATCTGGTGGATTGGGCCGAGGGCGCGATTCAGGAAGAGGAGTTTGACGAGCAGGACATGGAAGTCTTGAAATCGGTTCTATCTCGGTTGGGCGTCGCTGATGTCCGCACGTTCTGTCTTGAATGGAGCGACTGCGAACAACTGCTCAAACAGCTCGGCTATTCAGCACGCGTGGACATTGTGGCGGCATAGCTCTTGTTCACCGGCGGGTATTCACCGGCTCCGCGGTTTATCAATATCCTCTCTACCTCAATTTCACAAAATGATTGAACTGCGGTCGGAAATGGTCGAGAAGGACGGCAAGAGAACAAAACTCTTGACGCGCTTTTCGCGCGGATGCTAGGTTCGACAGAGGCCCTCCGGTGCCGGCTCAGGTCTTTTCGACGGTTGAGCGACGCCTGAGCGACGACTGAGTTGAAACCAAACCGCCTCGGAGTACGAACGAAGGTTGCCCCTTGATTGCTGGAAGAAAGCTCCTGGTCGCCGATGACTCGCCGGCCTACAGAAAGCTTCTTGACCTTACCTTCACGGATGAAGGGATGGAGGTCACGACGGTTCCGGACGGCCGGGAGGCATGGGAAAGACTGGAGCAGTCCCCACCCGATCTGGTCCTGGCCGACGTTTTCATGCCCCATATCAGCGGCTATGAGCTTTGCGAGCTTATCAAACAAGGTGAACGGTTTGGCCGGATTCCTGTTATCCTTTTGGTCGGCTTGCACGAGCCCTTCGATGAAGCCGAGGCGCGTCGTGTAGGCGCTGATGACACAGTGACGAAACCATTCCAATCTATCCGCCAACTGGTGAGCCGCGTGGGCTCGCTGCTGGGTGGCAAAATCGGAGCCGAAGAAAGCGCAGCTCACGAGTATTCAACTCTGGGACTCGCCCACTCAGACGCCCCTCCCTCCCCTGATCAATCTACGCCTGAGACTAATGTACCGGTCTTCGTCGAGGCGGCTTCAATGACTGAGACTGATGCGGCTGATTTTAATGAACCCGGAGGAAGCACGTGCGCTGCGGACGTTGAACTCCAGACTGCGAATACGATGGAGCTGGAGCGCGTTGATGATGAACCGCCGGCCCCGCCGGTCGAGGCGATCGCTTATGCTCAGGACGATACGGCTGGGATGAGGGCGGTAACCAAAACAACTGAAAGAGAGGATTCTGTAGCGACGGTGCGTCCTCGCGAACACGCCGTGGCGACAGGCGCCCCCGAAATGAGTGAACAATCAAGCCCGCGCGTTACGCCGTCAAAAGGCTCGGCAGTCTTTGACGATGCATTACTGGATCTCGGCGACTTTGATACCACGCAGCGCGCGATCCGTGAAGATGTCGTTTTGGATCTCGACTATGAAGAACCGGTGGGCGAGGCTGTAGCGCAGGCTTCCGAACCCGTCGCGGAATCGGCCGTTGTTTTCGAAAGTGTTTCCGCCGAAGTCATCGTGCCAAAATCTGTGTCTGAAGAGGCGCCTGTCTATGAAGACCCGCCGGTTGCCGAGTTTCGGGAATGGGCGACTGTTACTCCCGTAGAAGAAGAGGCGCCCGACGAAGAAGTAGCGCGGCCTAAGTTGGTCGAGGCCGTGGCCGAGGCTGTGGTCGAAGCGGAGCAGACAGCGGGGGATGCCAGTCTCAGCTTGTCCCCCGAGACTATCGACGCGATCGCGCGCCGCACGGTCGAACATCTATCGGAGAGGGTCGTCCGCGAAATCGCCTGGGAAGTAGTGCCCGAACTGGCGGAGCTACTGATCAAGAAGAAGCTGGAAGAACAGAAATAGTTAGCGACATACAGAAATGTTAGTGTTTAGAGGCGGGACTTGTCCCGCCTTTTGCGTATTTAGCCTGTTAACACACCTATGGCGGCTCGTCTCAAATATGAAAAGGCGCAGCGCTGATTTACAATTCAATCAGACGCTAATGAGAGCTGAAGTCGGGCGGTACAAGTCCCGCCTCTAAACGATTCAATTCATAATGATTGATATCCCCAAAACCTACGATCCGAAAGAAGCCGAGCGGCTGCACTACGCGCACTGGGAAGAGCGAGGCTATTTCGCGCCGGAGATAAACAAAGATCCGGGCGCACCCGTTTTCTCGATCGTTATTCCGCCACCCAACGTTACGGGCTCGCTCCATATGGGCCACGCGCTCCAGCACACCATGATGGACGTGATGACCAGGCACAAACGCATGTCGGGATTTCGTACTTTGTGGTTGCCGGGAATGGATCATGCCGGCATCTCGACGCAGTTGATGGTGACGCGCCAACTGAAGAAGGAAGGACTCACTCGCCACGACCTGGGACGCGAAAAGTTTGAGGAACGCGTCTGGCAATGGAAGCAGGAATACGGCGGACAAATCCTCAAGCAGATACGGCGCGAAGGCGCGTCGGTCGATTGGTCGCGCGAACGATTCACCATGGACGAGAATCTTTCGCGCGCGGTGCGGGAAGCTTTCGTGCGGATGTACGACGAAGGACTTATCTATCGCGGCAATCGGATCGTCAACTGGTGCCCGAACGATCAGACCGTCCTCTCCGATCTCGAAGTTTTGCGCGAGCCGCAAAAGGGCAAGCTTTACTATCTTCGCTACAGGTTCAAAAGCGGCGGCGGCTCGATCACGGTAGCGACCACGCGGCCTGAGACCATGTTGGGTGACACCGCGGTGGCGGTGAACCCGAACGACGAAAGATATAGCGGGATGGTCGGGCAGGTCCTGATTCTGCCGATCGTGAATCGTGAGATTGCGATTGTGGCCGACGATTTTGTTGAGGCGGAGTTTGGCACCGGCGCGGTTAAGGTAACGCCCGCGCACGACCCGAATGATTACGATATGGGCGTCCGTCACAACCTGGAGCAGATCGCCGTAATAGATCAATTCGCGCGCATGACTGAAGCCGCCGGCGCCGACTTTGCCGGTTTGGATCGGTATAAAGCCCGCGACCTGGTGGTCGAAGAGTTTGCAGAACTCGGCTTGCTTGAAAAAGTTATCGATTACGAGTTCTCGATTTCCAAATGCGAGCGCTGCAAGACGGTGCTCGAACCTTTGATTTCGACCCAATGGTTTTGTCGCATGGAGCCGCTGCGCGATCTCGCGCTGGCGAAATTGCGCGCAGACGGGAAGCCGCGCTTCGTGCCTCAGGTTCCTTACGAAAAGGTTTATTCCGATTGGCTCGAGAACCTGCGTGACTGGACCATCTCGCGGCAGCTTTGGTGGGGTCATCAGATTCCGGCGTGGTACACCGCAGACGGCCAGGTGTTCGTCGCGCGCTCGCGTGAGGAGGCGGAAAAGAAAGCCGGCACTGCCGAACTGACGCAGGAACCCGACGTGCTTGATACCTGGTTCTCGGCAGCCCTGTGGCCGTATTCCACGTTGGGCTGGCCGAATGAAACCGAGGACTTGAAGACTTTTTACCCGACGTCGGTGCTGGTGACTGCGCGCGACATCATCTTCCTCTGGGTCTCGCGCATGATGATGACCGGTCTGAAATTCATGGACCGCGAGCCATTCACCGACGTTTATGTCACCGGCACGGTTTTGGACAAGCATGGCCAGCGCATGTCAAAGACCAAAGGCAACGGGATCGATCCGCTGGAGGCTTTTGAAAAGTACGGAGTGGATGCCACGCGTCTGACGCTGGCGTCGATAGGCTCGACCGATACGCGTTGGAGCGAGCGCCAGGTTGAATCGTATCGTAACTTTGCCAATAAGATTTGGAATGCCGCGCGCTTTTGTCTGATGAATTCTGAGGGCGCTGAGTCGTTGAACGATCCCTTCGGCGGTGATCGTTCGAATGTCCCGCTGCATGATCGCTGGATCCTTTCGCGCCTGAATAAAACCGCGCGCGATGTCAACGCGCAGCTCGAAGGTTACGATTTTCACGGCGTCGTCCAAACCCTTTATCATTTTTTCTGGGACGACTTCTGCGATTGGTACATCGAGCTTTCGAAAGCGACGGTAACGGCTGAAACTGATTCACCGGAAAGGAACGTCGCGCGCGCTCGTCTAATCTCCGTGCTCGAGCAATCGCTCCGTCTGTTGCATCCGTTCATGCCGTATCTCACCGAAGAGTTGTGGCTGAAACTGCCGGTTCAGCATTCGCACCTTTTGCATCGAGCTTATGCCGGCGCCGAGCCGACAATCATGCTCGCGTCTTATCCAGAGTGTGACGATGCGCTGGTTGATGAGCAGGCAGAATCGGAGATGCAGGCCGTTATAGACCTGGTATCGCGGGTCCGTAACATCCGATCGGAGATGAATATCAAGCCGGGCGATCGCATTCAATTGATGATCGCGGCCAAGACAGACTTGCAAACCGTGTTTGCGGCGAGCTCCGATCAAATCGCGCGCCTGACGCGCGCGTCTGAGGTTTCCATCGACGGCAACGTGGCGACGCCGAGGGCCTCGGCCCGCGCTATTTTGGCAGGCGGCGCCGAAGTCGCGGTCCCTTTGGAGGGCCTGATTGATTTTGCCCAGGAGCGCGAGAGGCTGTTGCGCGAGAAAGAGAAACTTCAGAAAGAGGCGACAAAACTGGAAGGGCAACTAGGCAACTCTGACTTTGTCCAACGCGCCCCGGCTGAGAAGGTTGCTGAGCTACAAGCGCGACTCGCTGACATCGCCCAACGGGTCACGGCCCTCGATGAGATGGTGGAGGCGCTTGGATGAACTGGCTTGACGAAGGCGCGCTCTACTCGAGCATCGGACTCTTTCTGCGTGAGGATCTGGGCCGCGGGGACATCACGACGCAGACAGTCCTGATGCGCAACTCGCGGGCGCGTGGTCGTTTTGTTGCGGGCGAGAAGATGGTCGTCGCCGGACTTGAAGCCGCTGAAGAAGTTTTTGTCACGCTCGATCCGCAACAACAGCTCGAGGCCTTTACCTCGGATGGCGAAGAGGTTGAAGCCGGGAAGGTGATTGCGCGCACGAGCGGGTTTGCCGATGTGCTGCTTGCCGGAGAGAGAACGGCGCTGAACCTGCTGCAACATCTGTCTGGAGTCGCCACGATCACTCGGCAGTTTGTGCGCGCGATCGACGGGACCGGCGCGAAGATCACTGACACCCGAAAAACGACGCCGGGCTTGCGCATGCTGGAGAAGTACGCGGTGCTGCTCGGCGGTGGAGTGAATCATCGTTACGGGTTGGACGACGGCGTCTGCATCAAGGCGAATCATGCAGGCATCGCCGGCGGGCTGGGAATTGCAGTGAAGAGCGCCGTCGAGCAAATTGGGCACATCCACCGGATCGCAGTCGAAGTGACCAACAAATCTGAAGCTGCCGAAGCGATCGAGAGCGGCGCGGGCGTTCTGGTTGTCGATGGGTTGGCTCCCGATGAGCTGACTGACCTGGTTTGCCACGCTCGGGGTTTGTCGGCGACAGTTGCCATTGAAGCTTCCGGCTTGATTACGCTTGAGAACGTCAGGGCTTATGCCGAGGCCGGCGCCGATCTAATCCGCGTCGACGCTTTGACACAGTCGGTCAAAGCCATGACTATTGGTTTTCAGATTCAGCCGGGGTAAATTAGTCGCGGAACGAAATGGCGCCGGTGGCGTGAAAGCTTTGAAGCATCCTGGTTCATTTGATTCCGTCCCTCAATCAGCAAGGAGGTTGTGATGCCGAAACATCTGGTTCGAAGGTTAGTGACCTGCGCGGTGGCGCTCTTTTTGATCGCGGGATTCCTGTTGGTTGACGCCAGCGCCCAAAAGCGCCGGCGCAAGCGCAGGTCGAGGCCGACAGCTCCGCGCATCACGAACCCGGCAATCTATCAGCCCTCGCCGACTGAGAATGCCAACTCGAACAGCTCCAGCGATTCAAATGCTGCGAATCCGGCCGAAACCACTCCGTCAGAGACTCAGCCCGCGCGTCCGCCTACCGACGAAGATCCACAGAAGACGATTCGCATTCTATCCAACCAGGTGGATAAGCTGACGGACAAGATCAGCCAGATGGAAGAATCGCAGAAGTCGCTGGTGGATCTGGAACGGCTGTCGCGGGCCGAGGCACGCTCTTCAGCTCTGCATGCCGAACTCCGTGACGTACAAGCGAAACAGGGAGAATTGGAAGCGCGCGCCGAAGACATCGACTATGCCCTGAAGCCTGAAAACATCGAACGCTCGACCGCCGGGTACGGCACGACGCGGCCCGAAGATTTGCGCGAGCAGCGGCGGAAGCAACTCGAAAATGAGAAGCTGCGCGTCCGCAAACAGTTGGACCTGTTAGCTGCCAGTCAAACGCGTCTGGAGCAGGCGATTGCCACGTCTGACGCAGAGGTCGAGCGTTTGCGCAAGAAACTGGACGCCGCTGACGAAGCCGCGATCCAGAATGCTAAGGCGAAAGCACAAGCCGAAGGAAACACAGCGGGGTCGGCTGAACCGCGAGCGAAGCCTTCACCGACCCCCTATCCGCCGCGGTAAGGTGGCAGGGACTTTAGTTTGTGATCTAACGTGCGTGGCTTCTTCCCTCCCTTTGGGAGGGGTTAGGGGAGGGTGCATAGCTTGACGCAGACAAGCCCTCTCCCCAGCCCTCTCCCAAAGGGAGAGGGAGGAAGACTAAAGTCTGTGCCACTCTGATCTCATGGGAACGATTGCTCAACATGATCTCTACCGTTTGATTGGCGAGGCCAATGGGCGCGGCGAGCGCGTCGTGGTGGCCACGGTCGCGCACACGCGCGGCTCGACGCCGCAGCGGCGGGGCGCGAAAATGCTCTTCTTTGAAAATGGAGTGACGGCCGGCACCGTCGGAGGCGGTTGCGTCGAGGCGGAAGTGTGGGCCGAAGCGCGCGAGGCGATGCATAAAGGAAAAGCCGGACTTCATCACTTCGCGCTCACCGCGGATGAAGCCAGCGAAGAAGGTATGGTTTGCGGCGGAACGATGGATATTTTCATTGATGTTTGGGATCGAACTTAATAGCAAGTATGCATAAATAGAATGAAGAACATGGACGACGAGCTGATGAAGACGCCTTGCTTAGAATGCAAAGGCCGGCTGCGCAGGAAGACGATCTCCCAGGAGTTTGAGAGGGAAGGAGTCAAAGTCAAGATCTCTGGTATCAGAGCCTGGGTCTGTTCGCGGTGCGGCGAGGTTTATTTTGGGCCGGGCGGCGCTAATAGGGTATCCCAGGCGGCTAAGTCGCTGTTCGCGCTTGCAATCGCAGAGCGGCAACATAAGGGCAAAGTTAGTGCTCGCGTCTCGTAGTTTTCCTTCACCGGAGGGGATCATGCCGTCGTCTTTCAGAGAAACTTACAAAGCCAAACATCGCCATCTGCTGAATAAGCTCTCACACTCGATTGGCATTCCGATGATCGTCGTGTCGCTACCGCTGTTTTTCCTTAGTTGGCGCTGGGCGCTGGGGCTGTTTGTCGTTGGCTGGGTGTTCCAGTTCATCGGCCACGCGATCGAAGGCAATCAGCCGGCTTTCTTCGGTAACCCACTCTACCTACTCGTCGGTCCATGGTGGCTGCTGCGTCGCGCCGCTGAGGCGATTGGTCTTCTTAAGACGTCCACGTCAAAATAGCTCAGCGTGCAAAGCGGGGCAGTAGCCCGACCGTGAGGGAGGGCTCAGACTCAGTTCAAACAAGTGAGCCCTTGCTGACGCGCGAGCTACTGCCGCGTCTATGAGCATCGACAACAATCAAGCGAACACAAGGCTCATCAGCGAAGCCATCCGCGACGTGCTCGAGAGCGGTTCGGCGGCCGTGCTCGTCACCCTGCTGGATTCACCAGCGTCGGAATTAAGCAGATTAAGAATCGGCGCGAAACTTCTCGTCAAAGAATCTTCGGAAACACTTGGTAGCCTCGGCGAATCTCAATTGGACAACGCCGTCGCTCAACAGGCATACAGCTTTTTGAAAACACGTGACGACGCCAGGGCGTTAAGAGTTGAGGAGTTCGCGCCTGAACTTGAGAAGTTTCGCGCCGCGGTGATTCTATTCGAACGCATCGAAGCCGAGCCGCACCTGGTCATTGCCGGCGCCGGTCACGTCGGCGCTGCACTGGCGCGGCTGGCTGCGCTGGTCGGCTATCGCGTGACCCTGGTCGACGATCGTCCGGAATTCATTGGCCGCGACTTGTTTGCTTATCAGAGCGAGCAATCAATCGATTTGGTGCTGGCGGAAAATTGGGCTGATTCGATGCGAGAAGCCATCGTCGGCGGACGCGGCGTCTCAGTCGCGATTGTGACGCGCGGGCACAAACAGGACGAGGACTGCCTGCGCGCAGTTATCTCGTCGAGTCCCTTTTACGTCGGAATGATTGGGAGCAAGCGCCGGACAAATATCGTGCTCGATAAACTGCGTGAAGAAGGAACTAACGAAGAACAGCTAAAGAAAGTGCGCGCGCCCATTGGGCTGGATATCGGCGCGGTCTCGCCGGAAGAAGTCGCGCTCGCGATTCTGGCGGAGATTGTTGCGGAAAGGCGCGGCGGTTCAGGTGCGCCACTGTCCGATTGGCGAAGAAAATGAGAACCACAAAGACACTAAGGGCACTAAGTCATTAGAAGAAAAACACTGTTCGACCACCCCATCAGGAAACTCGCGCAGGACTCCTCTGGCTAAAACTCCTAGTGTCTTGGTGCCTTGGTGGTTAGTTCTTGCCTTCGAGATACTTCTCCGGCAGCGGATGCTTCTCATCCTCGCCCTGCCAAAAGACAGTCACAATCCACCAGCGCTTACCATCGTTCAGCAACTGAATGCTATTGATGCCGCGTTGGAATGGCTTCGCGTCATCTTTTGCGTGGCGCGATTCGTAGGTGCTGAAGATGTGTGCGATGTTCCCGAAAGCTTCGGTGCGGCGCGCAGCTTCTCGTTCAAAGAATCCACTCTTCTCAAAGAACGGCCCGTTGCGTTGAGCATAATCTTCGGCCGTCATCACGCGTGAGCCAACCTCGCCCGTCGGCCGAACTCCGGTAGCAATCAAGCGGGCTCCGGGAATGAAGAGCGAGCGAAAACGATCCCAGTCCCGCTTTCCTGCCGGTCCTGAAATTACGTCGTATAGCGCTGCGATAATTGAATCGATTGAGGCTGCCTCCGCGGGGCTCGCGGTGAACGGCGCCGGAGCAGTTACCGACGGCGTTGTTGTCGGTGTTGCCATCGGAGCCGGAGCCGGAGCGGGAATCTGGGCTTTTGTTTTCATGAGCAGGGGCCCCGTAATCGCGCTCATGAACAGAATGCCAAGGCTGGTTCTAAAGGCGGCAGGCAGTATTTTCATCTTCGATTCTCCAGTGTTCGTTTAGTCATTTCCCTCGCGATTAGAGCACGACTCTTTCTCATGGGGCAAAGATATCGTTGATTGAAAGAGCTATTCAGCAGGCAGGCGAAACGGGCGCTGCTTTTGGCGCGAACGTCGGAGCAATGGTACTAATTAATCATGCCCGTCGAACTCGCAGTCGAACAAAGGCGCAGTCGTGGTGTGAGCGAGATGTTTCGCGCGCTGCGGCATCGCAACTTTCTGCTGTTCTGGTCGGGCGCTTTTCTTTCGAATACCGGCACCTGGATGCAAGCCGTTGCCCAGGGCTGGCTGGTGTTGCAACTATCGAACTCGCCGTTCTGGCTCGGCTTCGACGGATTTATGGGCACAGCCCCGGGGTTGTTGCTGACGTTGGCCGGGGGAGTTTTTGCGGACCTGATGGACCGCCGCAAACTTTTGATCTACACGCAGATTGTCGCCGGTCTCACGGCCCTGACGTTGGGTATTCTGGTCGCGACTCACGTCGTGCAAGTGTGGATGATCCTGTGCTTGTCGTTTGTGACGGGCTGTTGCCTGGCGATCGCCGGGCCGTCATACATGGCTCTCGTGTTCGACCTGGTTGACCGCGAGGATCTGGCGAACGCGGTGGCGCTGAACTCAACTCAATTTCAGCTTGCGCGCGTGCTCGGGCCTGTATTTGCAGGCGTTGGATTCAAGGTCTTCGGTCTGGCCGGGTGTTTCTTTGCCAACGCCGTCTCGTTCGTTGCCGTGGTGGTTGGACTGAAAATGGTTCGCTTCGATCGACCTGTGAAAGACGCCGGTGCCCCGGTTCGCTCGCTCAAAGACAGACGAGCTTTCATTCAGGACCTGGTCGAAGGATTTCGTTATGTGGGACATCGCCCGCGCGTTTCAATGCTTTTGATGATCTCGGCGGTGACCAGTCTGTTTGGCGCGCCCTACATTTCGATGACCCCGGTATTCGCGCGCGACGTTTTTCATCTTGGAGAAACCGGTCTCGCGCTGCTGATGGGAACGGCCGGGGCGGGGGCCCTTTTTGGCGCGCTGTTTCTGGCCTATCTTGGCAATTCTCGCCACAAGGGATGGTTCGTGCTGGGTGGCGATTTTGCGTTTGCGGTTTGCCTGATTTGCTTCTCGCTTTCGACGCACATCGTAGTCTCGCTAGTGTTTCTTTTTGCACTCGGCTTTGGGATTGTGTGTTCAGTAGCAGTCAGCAACACATTGCTGCAGACGCTGGTTACCGATGAAATGCGAGGACGCGTGATGAGTATGTTCATGTTGTCGTTCATCGGCGCAATGCCCATAGGCAACCTGATCGCCGGTGCTGCGTCTCATCGTTTTGGTGTTCAGCATACGCTGGCTACCGGTGGTCTAATCATCGCTGTGTTTGTGGCAATCGTCACCTGGCGCAGTCCTAAACTGCGCCAGCTTTAGAGAGTCAACCAACGCTTCTCGCGTTTTGTTAAATTGAGGTTGCTGTGCAAGACTTCTCAGGTCTGGCAATGAAATTGAGATCCAATCAGCGTGCGTTCTTGTTACTCACGATCACCTTCGCACTGGCTGCCGTTGGCCGGGCCCAGAGCGGTTGGACGGAAAAGCGAGCAGGTTCGGGCGGTCGGGATCTGAATGCCGTCTTTTTTGCTGATGCGAAGCGCGGATGGGTCGCCGGCGACAATGGCTTTTTCAGCTATACCGAGGACGGTGGTGCGAGTTGGATCGAACGACCAATCGGGACTGAGCACGCCATCAACGACATTTATTTTGTCGGCAAAGATACGGGGTTCGCCTTGGCCGGCGGTAGTGTTTTTGGAACGACGGATGGAGGCCATACCTGGAGCGAGGTGCACGCGTTCTCGCCGGCGGACTTCGAGGGCGCTACACCTGAGCTTTACAGTCTTCGGTTCAACGGCAAAAAGAGAGGATGGGTGGTCGGCTCGGCCAGTCGCGACGATGTGATCATAAACAGCATTCTGGCGATCACCAGAGACGGTGGTGCAACCTGGCAAGTACTACAGGCCCCGACGCGGCAAGAGTTGATTCACATCGATTTTGTCGACGAAAAGCGCGGATGGATAGTGGGCGCCGCGGGCGCCATCCTGCACACCGATGACGGCGGCGAATCGTGGACAAAGCAGACTTCGGAAACATCAGTCACGCTCTACCACGTGGATTTTCGCAACGACAAGAAAGGATGGGCGGTTGGTGAGCGGGGAACCATCCTTCGTACCGAGGACGGAGGACGGACCTGGACTAAGGTTGAGTCGCCGGCGCGCTCGACATTGTTGAGTGTGCAATTTGTTAGCGATGATGACGGCTGGATTGTTGGGCGTGGCGGCGCTATTTTGCGTTCGGGCGATGCCGGGCGTTCCTGGGTTGAACAGGAAAGCGGCACGAAGCGAAATCTGTACGCACTCTTTATGAGCAAGAAGAACGGATGGGCAGTTGGCGGCGAGGGATTGATATTGCAATACGAGCGATGAGCCGCCGCTTTTCCGCTCCCGAACCTGCGGTTTCGGATGTTGACTAAAAGGCCAATCGAGAACTGCTGCATTCTTACTCCAATCCCGACAAATTGTATTAGCACTAATTGTATTTACTCATGAGCATCGTAGAACGGTTAAAGCACAGGTTCGGACTCGCGAGCCCACATTCCGGCCGGCACCCGATTCGGATCTTTCTGCTCGAAGATGACGAGCGACGTTGTCAATGGTTCGCGAAACGCTTCAAGGGTGATCATCTGGACATAGCCTACGAAGTCTCAGAAGCGAAGGAGTTACTGCAAACGCGAACCTATGATTCGATCTTTCTTGATCACGATCTCATGCCCGAGCACTATGGCGCGAGCGAAACAGATGACGAGCGCACCGGCTATGCAATCGCTTCGTTTCTGGCGGCGCACCCCGAGCTACAGCGTGCGGCGACAATTATGGTTCACAGCTTTAATGCCGACGGCGCGATGCGGATGGTTGAGGAGCTAAGGGGGGCCGGCCGCCAGGCTGAGTACATCCCGTTCCATTTTCTCGAAGAACGTATTAAAAAGTACTGGCCGAAGTGAAGCCAAGCCAAGGCAAAAGTAAAAAGGTAAGAGTAAGAAAGGGATTGAGGTTTGCCCTCTTTCTTTTTACTTTTGCTTTTGATGAAATGGTGGCCAGGGACGGAATCGAACCGCCGACGCCGGCCTTTTCAGGGCCGCGCTCTACCAACTGAGCTACCTGGCCAATGGCGTGTAAGGACTGTGCAGTATAGGAAGCCACGCCAAAGAGTGTCAAATCAAGAAAGAAATTTATGCGCTACAAAGCCGGAAGTTGAGGGACCGCCAACAAAATTCAGCAGCTGAAGGGAAGCACCGATCGACTTTGAGGGGAAAAACCGCTCTCGATAACCGTTGATAGCGCAGGAAAAATCTTGGATAGTGATAACCTTTGCATAAAGGCGTTGACTGTTCCTTTTGGAGGTGTATAATTCGACCCGTCGGATGTGGTTGGCCCCAAAGTCAGCCGGTTGCAAGAGGTATCATTCGACGCTTGAACATCGATACCCGCCAGTGCCAGCTCGGCCGCCGAACGCGCCCCCCGTGATCGCTACCTTCGAGCTGGCACACGCTTTTACGGGATGGTAAAGAAAAAGAGCGGCCCCGATGAAAATAATCGGGGCCGCTCTTTTTTGAGATCAGGGCCTCCGAATTTCCCCTACATTCCCATACCGCTCATGCCACCCATGCCGCCTGGCATTGGGGCCTTATCCTCTTCCGGGATATCGGCAACCATTGCTTCGGTGGTGAGCATGAGTCCCGCGATTGACGCCGCATTTTGCAGCGCGTAACGGGTGACTTTGGCAGGATCGATGACGCCGGCTTTCACCAGATCCTCGAACTGCTCGGTCTGGGCATTGAAGCCGAAGCTGTCGTTCTTGTCGCTGCGCACGCGCTCTACCACAACCGCGCCTTCTTTGCCGGCATTCTGAACAATCTGGCGCAGGGGCTCTTCCAAAGCGCGCTTCACGATGTTGACACCGATTTGTTCGTCAGTATCACCACCATCTTTCGTCGCGTCAAATTTCTCGAGGGCCTTTGCCGCTCGCACCAGCGCCACACCGCCGCCGGGGACAATTCCTTCTTCCACGGCCGCGCGAGTAGCGTGCATGGCATCTTCGACGCGCGCCTTCTTTTCCTTCATTTCAGTCTCAGTCGCAGCGCCCACCTTAATGACAGCGACACCGCCGACGAGTTTCGCGAGACGCTCCTGCAATTTCTCGCGATCATAGTCGGAAGACGTGTCTTCTATCTGCGCGCGAATCGTCTTCACGCGGCCTTCGATGTCGGCCTGCTTTCCTCCACCTTCGACGAGCGTCGTATTGTCCTTGTCAATCGTGATTTTCTTGGCACGCCCGAGATCTGAAAGCTGAACGCTCTCGAGCTTGATGCCAAGGTCCTCACTGATCACTTTGCCTCCGGTCAGAATGGCGATGTCCTCGAGCATTGCCTTGCGGCGATCACCAAAGCCGGGGGCCTTCACTGCGGCGACGTTAAGCGTGCCGCGCAGCTTGTTGACCACCAGTGTTGCCAGTGCTTCGCCATCCACATCCTCCGCGATGATCAGCAGTGGCTTGCCCATCTTTGCGACCTGTTCGAGCAAAGGCAGCAGGTCTTTCATCGAGCTGATCTTCTTTTCGTGAATCAGAATCAGGGCGTTTTCCAGAGAAACTTCCATGCGCTCGGCGTCAGTCACAAAGTAGGGGCTCAAGTAGCCGCGATCAAACTGCATGCCCTCGACTACTTCGAGGGAAGTCTCCATGGTTTTGGATTCTTCCACGGTGATGACGCCATCTTTACCAACCTGATCCATCGCTTTCGCAATGATGTTTCCGATGGTCGCGTCGCCATTCGCCGAAACCGTGCCGACCTGTGCGATAGCATCGCCCTTGACCGGTTTGGCCATCCGCTGAATCTCTTCAATCGCCCGCTCGACGGCCTTGTCAATACCGCGTTTGATGGCCATTGGATTAGCGCCCGCCGCCACGGTCTTCACGCCTTCGCGAAAGATCGCCTGGGCCAGAACGGTTGCGGTGGTCGTGCCGTCGCCGGCGACGTCGGAAGTTTTCGAAGCGACTTCGCGAACCATCTGCGCACCCATGTTCTCGAGCGGGTCTTTCAACTCAATTTCCTTCGCCACGGTAACGCCGTCTTTGGTAATCGTCGGCGATCCGAATTTCTTGTCAATCACGACGTTGCGGCCCTTGGGACCGAGCGTGATCTTGACTGCATCGGCGAGCTGATTGATGCCGCGCAGAATTGCTGAACGCGATTCCTCGCCATGAACTACTTGCTTTGCCATTTTTGTTTTGTTCTCCTAACTAAGTCGATGTTTGGTTAAAAAGGCGGACGAGCATCTTACGGACTACTTGCCACCCTTCTTGCCTGCAGCGGCGCGCTTGATGATCCCCAGAATCTCGTCCTCGCGCATGATTAGAAGCTCTTCTTCGTCGATTTTGACTTCGGAGCCGCTGTACTTGCCAAAAAGAACTCGATCGCCGACGTGAACGTCCAACGTCTGGCGGGTTCCGTCTTCGCGGTACTTGCCCTCGCCGACGGCCACAACTTCGCCCTCCTGGGGCTTTTCTTTAGCGGTATCGGGAATAATGATCCCCCCGCGAACCTGTTCACCTTCGTCGATCCGCCTCACAATCACGCGGTCGTGAAGCGGCCTGATGTTTACTGCCATACCGAAATTGCTCCTTTTCTTTTCTCGTTTGCAGACATAACTCTACTCAAAGATTGCTTTCTCGACTTACCCGTTTTGGCACTCCAGTAAGATGAGTGCTAAGAAATATAGTTAAGAGTGAGATCGTTGTCAAACGCGGAAGAGTCGGGCGCGAAGTCTCGGGATGGATGCGCCGGCTTAGGGTTCGACGGGTCTGGCAGGCGCGCCTTGCGGCGCGATCGAGGACCGGAATTCAATGCGTTTTGCGTCTAGTGCCACCATTTTCGCGGGCGCGACGAGCAACTTCCTCGGTGCGGTAAGAATTGACCCGCTTTGAAATAGTATTTCGATGGATGCCGAGAGCGATGGCGGTGTGTGAGATCCGCTTTTTGTTACGGCCATAGGCCTTCTGAATGTAGAGCTTCTCGAATTCTTCCAGAGCTTCATCGAGCATGATGTGACCATCAAGCATGTCCTCAATTACAGCTTCCAGGCGGGGGCGTATTTGCATCTCTCTTCAGTCCTATTCTGGTTATCAAGACAATCTGTGAAGTCCGGGCCATTCGACGGGGTCGCTATTGCTCGCGATTCTGTACCAAAGCCCGACCAGTCGGCGCACTCCAGATTACAGGCTCTTGCCGACAAGCAATTCATATGCTTCCAAATAGCGCGCAGTCGTCGCGGCCGCCGCTTCCGGCGGCAGAGTTGGCGCCGGCGGCTGCTTGTCCCAATTGATGCGTTCGAGATAATCGCGCACATATTGCTTGTCGAACGATGCCTGGGATTCTCCGACCTGATAACTCTCGACCGGCCAGAAGCGCGATGAATCGGGCGTCAGAACTTCATCGATCAGGATAATTCCACCATCCCGGCCTCGTCCGAACTCAAATTTTGTGTCGGCGATGATAATCCCGCGGCTGCGCGCATACTCGCTTGCTTCCTGATAAAGCCTGAGCGACACATCGCGCAGAAAATCGGTCACCTCGTGTCCGACAATCGCGGCCATCTGCGGTTCGCTGATATTCTCATCGTGCCCGGTCTCGGCTTTGGTCGCCGGGGTGAAAACAGGCGCCGTCAATTGTTCCGAGTCGCGCAAACCAGCGGGCAGTTGATGGCCGCAAACCTGTCCGGTTCGCTGATAGTCCTTCCAGCCCGACCCCGAAAGATAGCCGCGCACGACACACTCAACCGGAAAGACCTCCGTGCGTCGGACCAACATCGACCGGCCGCGCAAATCGCCCGCATGACCACGAACCACGTCGGGCATCTCGTCAATGTTGGTAGTTATCAGGTGATTAGGAACAATGTGGGCGAGTTTTCCAAACCAGAAACGCGAGAGGGCCGTGAGTACTTCGCCCTTGCGTTCCACCGGTGTTGGAGAAACGCTGTCGAAAGCCGAGATGCGATCAGTAGCTACGATCAGCAAGCGATCTTCGTCGATCTCATAAACATCGCGAACTTTTCCACGGCGTAAAAGCTTGAGATTGGCGAGAGTCGTTTCAATAACAGGGGCTACGGAAACCATTGCACGTTTCTTTCGAGTTTCAATTGAGAAATGAAGCGAGCGCGATTTTGCTTTTTCGCTTACGCGGTGTCAAGAGAACACGCAAAATAAAACCGATCGACTCAAACGAGCACGTCGAGTCGATCGGATTTGGTTTTGAGAAAGCGATTACGCGACCACAGATGAACACAGGTTAACGCAGATAAGACTAGTGCAGAAAGATGACCTGCTTTCTGTGGTTTTCCAGTCTGCGTAAATCCGCGTTTATCTGTGGCAAGTTCTATGCTGTCGCTGCTGCGTTGGTTGCATTCGCAGCAATCGCTTCCCGTAAACGTCGAATTTGCGCGGCGTGATTGTGTGAGTGCGCGGCGTAAATCCTCAGCCAATCTTCGACACTGTACGAGCCGCTCTCGGAATGCGTACCTTCGCGTTGCCAGTCTTCGTCGCTCATGAACTCAAACAGTTGAGCAGCCGTGGCGCGCGCGCTGCGGAAGGCATCCAGCGCTGGAGCCAGCTCGCGATTGTTGTAGTTCAAACGCGCGGCGTATGCCTCCTGATCGTAGCCTTGAATCAGCGGATGCTCTTCGACTAAAAGCCGGCGGAGTCTTAGGCCGCTGGTACTTTCACTATCGGCGAGATGGTGAACGATCTCCGCCGCGCTCCATTTGCCTTCGATTGGGTGCGCGGTCAGCAAATCCGAAGGGAAACCTTCAAGGCTCCGGCTAACTTCGTTGTAGCCCTCTTTGTACTGAGCGATTAGTTCTTGTCTTTCCTGAGAAGTCATAGTTTTTGCTCCCAAAAATGAAAGTTGTCTGCGCGCGGCCGGCTGGATGTGGTTACGGAACAAGCGGAAACTACTCTGGTCGGCGGTCGCGCGTCAAGCGAACACGCAAAGCTGTTCGCCCTGTCCTGATGCAACTGAGAATCGAAACAGTACGGTCACTTGTCGAGTCTTTAAGATTTAAGAAGTCGTCTCGACCCAGCGAAACTGGTGCGATCGTTTGCAATTCTTGCTTAGCGGGTTGCAAAAAGAACGAGGTCGAATCATTGGAATACCGTTTGCAACTCAATGTTTGCGAGTCCTCTTTCCCTGTGAAGTAGATTCGATCTTGTGCGAGGCAAAGGAGCAATGGGATGGCTTATCAGGAACAACCGGCAGAAAGCCGCCACATCGTAGTGGAAACACCGAACGCCATACGCGAAGAGGTTCATTTGGAATCGGTTCGCGACCCGGATAGAAGGGGCGTCTCTGGAGCGGCCCTGGCCGCGATCGTGGTGGGAGTGATTGCGCTCGCCGCGATCGTCATCCTCTTCGTGATGAATCAGAATCAGCGAGATGCGATGAATGCCGATGCGGCTCAACAGCAGCAACCGCCAACGACGATCGTGCAACAACCAGCACAGCAACCGCCGATAATTGTGCAGCAGCCCGCGCCGATTATTATCAACGGTCAACCGGCGCCGGCTGCGGGTGGATCGTCAAACGCGTCCTCGGGTCCTGATGACGGCTCGATTCAATCTGCGATCGACAAAAAGTTATACGACGATCCGATGCTTACGACGCTCGGTATTACAGCCACCGTGCTAAACGGAAAGGCTACATTGATGGGCTCAGTTAAGACCGAAGCCTTGAAAGCGCAAGCCGAGCGGGCCGTGAAAGATGTAATAGGAGTGAAATCGGTCGACAATCAGATTAGTGTCGGCTAGAGCATTCCAGTTTGATCTCACTGTGTCCCTGGGTCGGACCTGACATCCACCTTTTAGCGAATCGCCCAGTCACCCCAGCATAACGCGCCGGAGCCAGGAGCTTCGGCGCGTTGTTTGTTTGGCGGCTCAACTTAAACGCGTGAGCTTGTTTACGGCGCCGCGACTAAACTATTCTCACCTAACATCAGATCTACTGAGGATTCAATGGATAAGATCCCCCAAACTCCGCGCACGACACTGAAGCGCCTGCCGCAGCGCGGCAACTATGATCGAGAGGCAATCAACCAAATCCTTGATGAAGGTTTCATCTGTCACGTCGGCTTTGCCGTGGACGGGCGACCGTTCGTGATTCCCACCGGCTACGCGCGCGTGGGAGATAGCCTCTTTATTCACGGCTCTCAGGCCAGCCGGATGCTGCGCACTTTGGGGCAGGGAATCGAAGTCTGCGTGACGGTAACTTTGATTGATGGGCTGGTGCTGGCCCGGTCGGCCTTTCATCATTCAATGAACTATCGCTCGGTGGTTGTGTTTGGTAAGGCGACGGTGATTGATAATGCTAAGGAGAAGCTTGAGGCCTTGCGCGCGCTGTCCGAGCACATGATCCGCGGTCGCTGGGACGACGTGCGCGGACCGAATGAGCGGGAAATGCAACAAACAACCGTGCTGGCTTTGCCGCTAACAGAAGCGTCGGCGAAAGTACGCACCGGCCCGCCGCTTGATGACGAAGAAGACTACGAGCTGGACGTCTGGGCCGGAGTGATTCCGCTGCAATTGGTTGCTGGAAAGCCAGAGGACGATCCAAGGATGATACTTGAGACTAAACCACCCGAATACGCGGGCAACTACCAACGTAGGCCTTGAGGGTTAGGACGAGCACATGAGTAATTCTTCAGACGATATCCTTATGAATGAGTACAAGCAGCTCTCCACCGCGGCCGAGAATCTGCTGGCTAACTCGTTCCAGGTGCCGGCGGTCGCGGTTGCCATTGTGACGGCGTTGGCAATCTCGGGAAAAGTAGATACGCACTACTTTGGCTTCGGTGTCTTGATCGGAGTTTTTCTTCTTTCGATCTGGCTTGGCTACTACAACAGCACCCTCAACAGGTACTGGCTGCAATTAGTCAGAATCGAGAAGAAGGTTAACTCAACCCTGGACAAGAATTCTCCAGAGAGATTGACGTACTATTCAAATGTCTTGGGTAAGGAGCGAACCGGGGCGAAGGTTTACTCTCTTTTGCTTGCTCTTTTGATTGTCGTGAGCTTCGCCTACTCGTTAATACACGTTTGGGACATAACAAGCTCGTGGATTGCCAGAGCGTTAAGTGTTGTTCTGGCCTTGCTTACAGCGGCATCCTTCACTTGTCTTCGCATCACCGAATCAATGTTTCGCACGCAAAAAGAGGAAATACTCGATCCTGATTCTGATTCTGGCGATTCCAACAAGGGCTCCATAGACACCAAAACGTAGGGGATTACCCGCCCCGCCTTGCTACTTTCCCCCATATAGTCCATACTGCGTTACGGTTAATCCTTCTCTCGCGCATCAACGGTGATGCGCCCCGCGCACAAATCGATTAGCGCTGGCGTTTTGGATAGTTCGAGAGCAGGCTTGTTTCAAATTCCGAAGCCGCTCCTTCAAGAGCATCCGAACCTGGTCCTTCGACCGCTACCGTTTCGCCGAAGCCAATCCGATTCGCAGCTTCTTTGCAACCCCAAACAGGGGAAAGGTATATCTATGTCAACGAAACTTTACGTTGGAAACCTCGCTTTCCAAACCACTAGCCAGGAGCTGCAGGAATTGTTCGCTCAGGCCGGCACGGTTGAATCAGCGGCGGTCGTCGAAGACCGCGACACGGGACGTTCACGAGGCTTTGGCTTCGTCGAAATGTCCACCAAGGAAGAAGCCACATCGGCTATTGACCAGTTCAATGGCAAGGAACTCAGCGGACGCGCCCTCAAAGTCAACGAAGCCAAACCACGCGAGAATCGCAGTGGTGGCGGCGGTGGCGGTCGAGGCGGGTTCGGTGGTAATCGCGGCGGCGGCAATGGTGGCGCCTACGGCGGTAACCGCGAGCCCCGCTGGTAATAGTCAGTGGGCAGTAAGCAGTGAGCAGTAGGCAGTTCCTTTGTGTCTCCCACGGTGAATTATTGCGCGAAAGCGTTAACCATAGCGGACACAGAGGGCTGCTCTGTCACTCAAGAAAAAACTGTCACTCAGTAACAAAATCCGAGACGACATGATGTCGTCGCTATTCGTCGGCACAAGTGCCGACCCTAAACAAGGAGTCTATGAATTTTTCTCAACTGGGACTTGCGCCCGCCCAAGTGCGCGCCTGCGAGTCTCTCGGGTACACAGTACCCACCCCAATACAAAAACAAGCGATCCCCATCGTCCTCAGCGGTCAGGATCTAATCGGCTGTGCTGAAACCGGCACCGGAAAGACAGCCGCTTTTCTACTTCCCATCATTCAAAGAATCAGCGAACGGTCGCGACCAGGCGTACGCGTTCTGGTACTGGCGCCGACGCGCGAACTAGCGTTGCAGATTCATCAGAACTATGGCGAGCTTAACAATCAGAAGTCCAATCGCAGCGTGATCGCGATTGGCGGCGCCAACATACGAACCCAAATCGCCGAACTCCGCCGCGGGGTAAGTGTACTCGTCGCCACGCCGGGTCGTTTACTCGACCTAACCGAGCGCGGCACGGTCAACCTGTCCCTCGTCGAAGTCCTGGTGCTGGACGAAGCCGACCGCATGCTGGATATGGGTTTCCTTCCGGCAATCAAGCGAGTGCTGGCGATGCTGCCCACAAAGCGACAGACACTGCTGTTCTCAGCCACGATGTCTTCAAGCATTGAGCAACTGGCGCGTTCGACAATGAAGAGCCCGAAGCTGGTCGAAGTAAACCGACGCGGGAGCGCCGCCACCATGGTTGAGCAAACTGCTTACCCGGTGGCCCAGGAATCAAAGACAGCTTTGCTGCTTGATTTGCTGGAACGCGAAAAGTTCGAGCGAGTGCTGGTATTTACCCGCACCCGCCGCGGAGCTGAGCGTCTTTCGCACATTCTGATGGCACGTGATCACAGCGCGAACCGGATTCATGCCGATCGCACACAGCCGCAACGTGAAGCTGCGCTGAGTGCATTTCGCGATGGACGAACGAGGGTGCTGGTGGCCACCGACATCGCCGCCAGAGGGCTAGACGTAGATTCAGTGTCACACGTGATTAATTACGACGTTCCGGCCGCGCCGGAAGACTATGTGCACCGCGTTGGCCGCACGGGCAGAGCCGGCAATCAGGGTCAGGCGATCACGATCGTCGCGCCAGTTGACGAGCTGTCTATGCGAGCGATTGAGCGCCTGACCGGCCAGGAAGTAAGGCGAGTAGTGCTGCCGGGCTTTGGCGGCGCGCAACCGCTTGCCGCGCCTGGCAAGACGTTTGCTCGGTTCGCGCGCGCGCGCAGCACGACCACGCGCTCGTTCCGACCGCGGCGAGCCAGATAAGCATGAGCGACGAGGTCTAAGGTCTAGCCAGGAGGTCAAAGACCACCTCCGGCAAATGAAGGAGCATCATGGAAGAGAAACAAACTATCGTAACCGCAGAGAAACCAATTTTCGCAACCGGTGATCGAGTCGAGCAGATGTGCGTCAAGTGTGGCGAGGAGCGCGGTCATATCGTCGCTTCTATCAGCAAGAAGGGAAGGATTACGCGCGTCAGTTGTCCGATATGCGGCTCGCGCGTTGCCTACAAGAGCGGCGTAGCGCGCGCTCGAACACCCAAGATAGGCGCCCCCTATGATCGAGCGCGTACTTATCGCCGTGGTCAAACCATGATGCATCCGACATTTGGCGAGGGAGAAGTGACCGCGATCATCGAACCGTGCAAGATTGATGTTCTTTTCGCCGACCGTATCCGCCGCCTGATTCACTCGCATGTTTAAGAGCACGCGGCAGAAGCTGCTCAGGAGCAGAAAGCAGAAGGCAGCCAAGAGCCCCGCGGTGGGAATGCGACTCACGTTCCGGGCAGAGGTTATGCCGGGTCGAGAGACAAACGAACGCACTTATGAAGTAGTGCGGGTGCTGTCAGGCGGACGAATTGAGTTGGCCAATTTGCAGGGCCAACATGCGATCACTGAGTTCGAACCCCTACCCAATTATTAAACGCTTGGATCGAGAAGCGACGGGAGCATTAGATTGAAGAACGAAACACAGGCTGAATTAGCGCCGAAGCGCAAGCGGAATATCAATTGGGGCCATTGTATTTTCCTGACTATCTTTCATATTGGCGCCGTGGGAGCACTCTTTTTTTGGAGTTGGCCGGCGGTCATTTCCTGCGTGCTTATGTATTGGGTCGCCGGTAGTCTCGGAATCGGGATGGGTTATCACCGGCTGCTCACGCATCGAGGTTACAAAGTTCCAAAGCCAGTCGAGTACTTTCTCATAATGTGCGGCTCTCTGGCGCTTCAGGGAGGCCCGATACAATGGGCAACCACACATCGCATACACCACGCGCATACCGATCGCAAAGGAGACCCGCACACCCCGCGTGATGGTCGCTGGTGGTCGCACATGGGCTGGATTTTGACGGGCACCGCGCAGATGCATGATAAGGCCACGATCGCGCACTATGCGCCCGATCTGGTCAAGGACCGCTTCTATGTCTGGGTGGATCGTCTGTACGTCCTGCCTATTATCGTCCTGGCTCTGGTGTTCTTCTGGTTGGGAGGTTGGGGTGTGATGATGTGGGGCATTTTCCTGCGCGTGACACTCGGGCTTCAGGCGACCTGGCTGGTCAACTCTGCCACACACCTTTGGGGGAAGAGACGGTTCGAAACAGACGAGGATTCGCGCAACAATTGGTGGGTTGCTTTGCTGACTTTCGGTGAAGGATGGCACAACAATCATCACGCCCATCCGACCTCGGCCCGTCACGGGCTCAAGTGGTACGAGATTGATTTTAACTGGTGGGGCATTCGCGGGTTGCAGTTCCTCGGACTTGCGCGAGCAGTCAAACGTGTTCGCTTCGACCGTGCGGTCACCATGTGGCAGCTTGTCAGTGGTGACAGAAAAACGAAGGGCTCCTATGAAGGTGCTTAGAGAGCGTGGCCTCTACCGGTTGCCGGAGGCGCAGAACTTGTTGCCAGCCCCGCAGCCCGTGGGGGCGGGTACGCGCTTTATGACCCACAGGTTTGGAACCGTTACGGTTTGCCCGATTATCAGATTGACAACGGCGGCTGGCTAAACAGAATGGGTGAATCAACCCGCTGAAGCGCCGAAGACTTGATTGATACAGGTCAAACCGCCGCTTAGGAAAAGACAGTTTCGCCCCGTCTGGTTTTAGCTAGCGCATTGCCGATGCTTTAGACACGCGCGTGTGTCGGCTTTACAAAAAGGGGCGTAAGAGATGCCGAAGATCATTTGGTCTTGCCACGATTGCGGTACGGTGCTGCCTCTGTGGAAGATGAAGTGCCCAAATTGTCATAAGCCGGCGGTAAGCTGGTTGCACGTGATCGCAGGTATAGTAGTGATTCTACCGGCAATTTTCTTACTGCTGAAACTTTTATAGGAGAATTAAGAATGGCGGCACGAAAAAAATCTACTCGCAAAGGCCCATCCGTGGTCGAAGTGACAGAGTTATGGCCAGGTATCGACGCGCAGTTTCGTTTGATTATCGTGGCGGCCCAAAGAAGCAAACAACTCGTGCGCGGGGCGACGGCCAGAATCGAACCTGATCCTTTGAGACGTAGAAACACCAGCATCGCGCTCGAGGAAGTTAAGCGCGGACTTGTACCTTTCACTATCACGAAACCGGAGCTAGGATGACTTTTCCACTTGTTACGACAAATCCAGGCCCAACGGACGAGGCGGTCCCGAGGATGAACATAAACGGGCTGCGAGTTTACATAAATCCCGATATTACTGAGACCCGCGGCGGTTTCGGCATCTTTTACAGCCGGCGAGAGAATGGCCCGTATTATCGTTGGGTCTATGAAGAGACTGTCAAGCGTTGGCGCGTCGCCCGCGTGCAGCCATCTGACTTTTCGTCCCGTACGTTTTCCACGGCCAATTGGAAGGGTGTTCCGGCTTCTTTACAAAAACGTATGGTCGAGCACTATGAAGATTGAACGATAAATCCTGAAGGAGAAACCAATTTGGCACGAGATGATTTGATTCCAGCAGAGGGCACGATAATCGACAAACAGCCCAATGCATTTTTCAAAGTCCAACTGGACAATAGTGCGCACGTCGTTCTGGCGGCGATTTCCGGCAAGATGCGCAAGCACCGCATTCGCATTCTGGTAGGCGACCGCGTCAGCGTAGAAATGTCGCCCTACGATTTGTCGCGCGGCCGAATCACTTACAGATTCAAGTAAAGTGCCCTTGTTTGGCTCACCTTGAAAAGTGGCACGCGGCCCAGCGGCGGTAGATCGTCGCACGAAGAGGAACATCCCAGGCTCCAGCAGTGATTCCCCACAGCCCGGGGCTATGGTTTTCTCAATCAAGGTTGCAAGGCGTTTCTAAACTGCATATTGCGAACAGATGTGGCCGCGGTCATCGTGATCTGCTGACGCGAGCCGTTCTGAATCGGCCGGGCAGTTTCCACGGTAATCCTCACCTCAACTGCGCTTACGGCTGGCTGCTGATCAGTTGTAGTCAGTTGCGGAAGTGGTTGCACATTGTTTCCATTCGCATCTCGCAGGTTCAGCAAATATCGAAACTGAAGATTTACGACGTGTTCTGCTATCACACTGTCATTATATCCGGCGCCTTTGACGCCGAATACACGCCTAATCAAAAGGCCATTGGAATTTACGAAGTAATGAACAATCTGCATTCTCATGAGAGATGTTGCCAGAGTTCCTCTTCCTGAGACGAAGCTAATCGGTCCATTATTTCCAGGTTGGTTGATCCCGTAAATGTCGCTGGCGGCAAAGATGAGATTCCGTGAATTGGTGTTTATGCTGGTGACAACCCCAAAAGCGGCCCCCACCCCCGAAGAGAAAAAGTAGATCTCGCCGACTTGAAATTTTCCAATGTCGGCCGCCGAAACGCTCACATTGGCGCCCGAAGCGTTGATGGCATTGGCTGGCAGGCCGATCTGATTAAAGCCCTGATCTCTTTCGAGGAGAGTGATCCGATCGGTAGCGTTTGGCGTAGCACGAACGTAGACGAGCTGGTTTGAATCCGGAACTACAGTATTTGCAGCGACGTCGTTATCGGGATTTATGACATGCAAAAGCGCTGTCGCCGGGTCGGCCGGATCGGTAAACGGGTTCAGAGCGAAATTGGTAGTCACAAAATTCAAGGGCAAACGTACGTTGCCGATACTATTCAATCCATCCCCGACGCCGGTCAGGTCGCGACTTATCCATTCATGGGCCACGCGCAGGCTCTCTTGAGCCTCGGTAGTCTCGTAGGCAGTCATGGCAAACTGAATCGATCCTTTCATCAAGGTAAAAACAGCGCCGACCACGATCAGCATGCCGACCATCGCGATTAGCAACTCTATTAACGAGAACCCCGATTCAAAGTTTTTACGCAAGCCGTGCCTCCCTTCAGCAGACGAAGTCGTCAGCTTTCAAAAGCAACTGTAATGCCGCAGTCAAAAGTTCGACGCCGGCAGCTTTGCCTGGCACTGACAAGGACGTCCTATCGTCAAGACTCAAGCGGTTTACATTGGGCGTTGAGTTCCCGCTTAAGATTCCAGAAGGAAGGAGCAGGATTTGTGAAAGAGATATCCGGGACAAAATGGTTGGGAAAAACAGGACATATGCAGGGCGTAACTGAACAGTTGCCACATCTTACGTAGTAGCAAGACTACAGAGATAACAGATTTTGAGCGACCCGCGGTTTTATCGCGGCGGTGTTAAAGGGACCTGAGGTTATCAAAATAGCTTAGGAAGTTAGCGTGTTTGAAACTGAGGGCCTTAAAGATTTGAATGAGTGGGCTCGCGGGCAGCCCCAGCTCATTGCTATCTAGCTATCTAACTTCAGAACCCAGCGCGATTCTCGCGTGGCTTGGCTTCGTTAACTTTCAACGCGCGCCCGCCTACCTCCTGGCCGTTGAATTTCTGGATAGCCGCAGCGCCTTCTTCCTTGGTTGACATCTCGATGAACCCAAAGCCGCGTGAGCGACCGGTTTCGCGATCTTCAATCAGGGATACGCTTTCGACTGTTCCCGTTTGCGCGAACAATGTTTGTAGTTCATTGCTCGACGTGTCAAACGAGAGATTACCGACATAAAGTTTCATAGACATAAAGTTTCCTTACCTTTTCCCCCTGTGGGGTTTCTCACCCGGAAAACTTCTCCGCCGGGCGAGTCAACAGAAGCCGATGCTGACCATGGGCCTCCCAGTTTGCCGCGGAATTACATTCCCATTCCGCCGCCCATGCCACCGGACATCTCACCCGGCTTGTGATCTTCCTGGATCTCTGAAATCAGAGCTTCAGTCGTGAGCATCAAACCCGCGATCGATGCGGCGTTTTGCAGCGCGCAGCGCGTGACCTTGGCGGGATCGATGACGCCCGCGGCCACCAGGTCTTCAAACTTCTCGGTCGCCGCGTTGTAGCCGATGTTCGGGTTCTTTTCAGCGCGAACCCGCTCGACGATCACGGCGCCTTCCTGGCCCGCATTAAAGACTATCTGACGCAGGGGCTCTTCCAGCGCACGCTTGACGATGTTGACGCCAATCTGCTCGTCTGGATCGCCGATCACGTCGCCGTCTTTGTCCTCCTCGAACAGTTTGAACTTGTCGAGCGCCTTCGCAGCGCGAATCAGAACCACGCCGCCACCCGGCACGATGCCTTCTTCGACCGCCGCGCGGGTCGCGTTCATTGCGTCTTCAACGCGCGCCTTCTTTTCTTTGAGTTCAGTTTCCGTGGCCGCGCCGACGCGAATTATCGCGACGCCGCCGACGAGTTTTGCCAGACGCTCTTGCAGCTTCTCGCGGTCATAGTCTGACGAACAGTCTTCGATTTGAGTTTTGAGCGTTTTCACGCGACCTTGCAGGTCTTTGGTGTTGCCGCCGCCATCGATGATTGTCGTCGTCTCTTTGTCGAGCGTCACACGCCTGGCGCTGCCCAGGTCTTCGAGCGTGATGTTCTCAAGTTTGATGCCGAGGTCTTCGCTGATGACCTTGCCGCCGGTAAGGACCGCAATGTCTTCGAGCATTGACTTACGACGATCACCGAAGCCCGGCGCTTTCGCCGCGGCCACGCTGATCGTGCCACGTAATTTGTTGACCACGAGGGTCGCCAATGCCTCGCCTTCCACATCCTCGGCGATAATCAAAATTGGTTTGCCCAACTTGGCGATCTGCTCAAGAATGGGCAGCATGTCTCTCATCGAAGAAATCTTCTTTTCGCTGAGGAGAATGACTGGATTCTCCAGCACCGCATCCATGGTTTCCGCGTCGGTGACGAAGTAGGGCGAAAGGTAGCCGCGATCAAACTGCATGCCTTCGACAACCTCCAGGGCGGTCTCCATCGTCTTCGATTCTTCGACGGTGATGACGCCATCCTTGCCAACCTTCTCCATCGCCTCGGCAATTAACTCGCCGATTGTGTGGTCGCCATTTGCCGAGATCGTGCCAACCTGCGCGATCATGTCACCGGTGACCGGCTTCGACATTTTCTTGATCTCTCGAGTTGCACGTTCCACAGCCTTATCGATGCCGCGCTTCAAGGCCATCGGGTTCGCACCCGCCGCGACGGTTTTCACGCCCTCGCGGAAAATGGCCTGCGCGAGCACAGTCGCCGTAGTCGTGCCGTCGCCCGCGACGTCGCTGGTTTTCGACGCTACCTCGCGCACCATTTGCGCGCCCATATTCTCCATTGGATCTTTGAGTTCAATCTCTTTCGCCACGGTCACGCCGTCTTTCGTGATTGTCGGGCTGCCGTATTTCTTATCGAGAACGACGTTGCGTCCCTTCGGTCCCAGCGTGATCTTCACTGCGTCGGCGAGTTGATTGACGCCGCGCAAGATTGCCGCGCGCGAATCTTCGCCATGAACTATTTGCTTTGCCATAATCTTTGTTTCATCTCCTAATCAAAGTGTAACGCAAACTGTTAGTTTGCGGGTCCTGGAATTGGTCTCGGACTGCCAGCCTGGGTTCCTCTCGCAAACTAACAGTCTGCGTCATACCGGGAACCTATTTGCGCTTTTTGCCACCAGCCGCTGCGCCGGCGCGCTTGATAATTCCGAGAATCTCGTCCTCGCGCATAATCAACAGCTCTTCACCGTTGACCTTGATCTCGGAACTGCTGTACTTGCCGAACAAGACGCGGTCGCCGGTCTTGACATCCAATGCCTGGCGGGTGCCGTCTTCCTTGTATTTGCCAAGGCCGGCGGCAATCACTTCGCCCTCTTGCGGTTTTTCTTTCGCGGTGTCGGGAATGATGATGCCGCCGCGAACTTGCTCGCCTTCATCAATGCGCCTCACGATCACGCGGTCGTGCAGCGGTTGGATATTCGTCGTCATAACCTATTTCAATCTCCTTTTTTTGTTTGCTACCAAAAGTTTGAGGTCCGAGTGCAGGGGAAACGGCACGCCATGCTTAATTGCGTTCAGCAAATTCAAAGCGAGCATTCTGCTCATATTGTCAGACTAATAGCAGGGTGAAAATCTCTAGTGTTTTGGTAGTTGAGCTGTGGATTTCAGAAGATCTGGAAGAGTCCAGAAGAGCTGAGAATGGAGTTAGCTGGTCTCGGTTCTCTCCAACCTTACGCTTCGCGGTGCTATATGTCAAAGGGAGCATATGGCACATAGGCACTATATAGCGCATGTGGGAGAAACAGAGCGCGGAAGCAGTGGCACTCATCCTCAAGTTAAAGTCTGTGGGTAGACATTGAAAGCCCATTCCCACTTCGGGTACAATTCAGATTCTCCCCAGCGAATTGTTGTTAGGATCGCCGTGCCAGGGGATTTCATCATGTCTGCAATCGTTAGATCGAATGAGCCAGAAAATCGGTTACTCGCCGCACTTCCGCGTGACGAGTATGAACGTCTGCTTCCACAACTACAGCCCGTCTCTTTTGCTCTCGGTGAAGTTGTTTACGAGTTCGGCGGACACCTGGATCATGTCTTTTTCCCTACCACTTCAATCGTCTCTTTGCTCTACACCATGGAAAACGGCACCAGCGCCGAAATGGGTTTGACGGGTAACGATGGGGTGGTCGGGATTGCCCTCTTCATGGGAGGTGGCACCATGCCCAACCGTGCCGTCGTACAGAGCGCCGGCAGCGCCATCCGGATGAAGGTAAAGGTGCTGCAAGATGAGTTTGCCCTGGGTGGAAGATTCCAACAGTTGCTGCTGCGCTATACACAAGCATTAATCACTCAGATATCACAGACGGCCGTTTGCAACCGTCTTCACTCAGTGGACCAGCAACTTTGCCGCTGGCTGTTGCTAAGCCACGACCGTGTGAAGGCAGACGAGTTGATCATGACCCAGGAACTGATCGCCGACATGTTGGGGGTACGCCGCGAAGGCGTGACCGTGTCCGCCGGTCGCCTGCAAGATTCCGGAGCGATTAGTTACGTCCGCGGTCACATCAAGATCCTCGACCGCCAGAAGCTGGAAGAGACTGTCTGCGAATGTTACCGGGTGGTCAAAGACGAGTTCGATCGGTTGCTGGGAAAGGACTTCATCCGTCCTTAGCTGGCTTCGGATATGTGTGTTAGCGCACAGACCTTCCCTCTTTTCGAGTGGTACAAACCATCGTTAGCTCTACTTTAGAAATTACCTTTCAACATCCGGGACCGGGTCAGCAACCTTGAACTAACGATTCGGGCGAGTGCCCTGAGCAGGTAGTGGTTGGAGTGAACGAGATGCTAAATAAGCGGAAAGAAACCGGTCGATAAAGAGACGAGTTGGTAGTGCAATAATTACTAGCGTAACGCTGGCTTGATTCAATCAATGAAGTGTCTTGCCGCGCCCCCATCCCGGGAGAAAGCTATCGTACTCCTCTTTGATGATTCTGTAGCATTGGCAAGCGACCGCTTCCAAGCCCGCTCGATTTAGAGTCGTGAGAGTGCCACGCCTATAACTGATCAAGTGCTGTTTCTGAAGCGCGCCGGCAGTCCTGTTTACGCCCTCGCGCCGCACGCCCAGCATGTTGGACAAAAATTCCTGCGTGAGTTGAAACTCGTCCGTCCCCATCCGGTCACGTGTCATCAGCAGCCACTGGGCCAGGCGAGCGTCCGTCGGATGGAATCGGTTGCAGGCAGCCCCTTGGGTGACCTGCGTCAATAGTGAGTGCGTGTACCGTCGCAGCAGGCGCGGCAACGAACTACCATTGTCGCACTCCTTTCGATAGGCGGTTGTCTTCATTCTCATGGCCGCGCCCGCGCCTCGCACCACAGCGCGATCGCGCGAGGTTTTCACTCCCAAGAATACGGGTAAGCCCACCATGCCTTCCCGGCCTACGATGGCAACTTCAAGCGTGGCCCGGTCTCCAACCACAGCGAGCAAAGAGACAATGCCGCTGGCGGGAAAATAGACGTGACGGATTAGATCGCCAGGCTCGTAAATCACTTCCCCGGAGACCAAACGGAACGGTTCTAAGTTAGGCAGCAGCCGTCGATATTCATTCTTTGGCAGGGCAGCGAGAAGCCGGTTTGTTGGTTCCGCGCGAAGTGCAGTGGCTTTAGACATCGAGGTACTCCTTCTTTTTCCGATTGTGTTGTGCAAAGGCAACAAACGGCAGAAGAAAGAAGTGTCTGGAACCTGGTCCCAATGCCGAATGGTGAATCTGTATAGTCCACGAAAAGAGCTTTATAGGATTCTAAGGGGGGACTGTCTGTGTCCTAGCGTACATATACGAAGGAGTGAGGAAGCAGCGGACGGATCCTGCTGGTCGAGTCCTCTTGGTCGACTAGCCGGTCATACTTGGTTCTGATAGGAGGCTTACCGCTGTGTGCTGCGGCAGAGCCGCGGTCAACCGCGGGGCGAAACCCATTTTCGCAGCGGCCCTAACCATAATCTGGCCCACTACCCTGCAGGATGCCGATGCTTACTATGCTTGATCTTGTGCCGAGCCTCAGCTTCTTCTACTGAGTGGCTTTGGGTGAGCTTCATGTCCTTTTTGGCCATTTGGACCAGCTTCTGATAGTGCTTGTGAAGCGTTTCGATTTCCTCTTCGGTAAGATCTTCGACGTCGATCAATCTATTGCTCGCGCCTTCCATCGCCGCAACTAATTCGTTGAGCTTAATGTGAATCGCCTGCGCATCCTTGTTTTGCGTACGCTGAATAAGAAAGACCATCAGGAAGGTTACTATCGTCGTGCTGGTGTTTATTACAAGTTGCCAGGTGTCAGAGAAGTGAAACAATGGCCCGGTAAGTCCCCAGACAATAATCACCGACAGAGCCAGAATGAACGACATTGAAGTTCCGGTAGCTTTTGTTGCCTTGAGCGAGAACCGCTCGAGGATCTGGCTGAGCTTGTTGCTTTTCTTTCGCACCATAATCGCCTCCGTCACAACGTTGAGCGCCATAAACTCTCAACTGCAACGTCCGTAGATTCACATCCGCTCCCGCATTATCTTAAGCCGCGCTTTCTCGAACTCGCTGCTGGCCCTTCTGGTTAAAGTGACCTCGGACCACGGCCACAATCTGCGGATCAGTCATCTTGTCGGATGTTTCGACACCTACGATTCGTCGGCTGAGGTTGTCTTTCTCCAGGCGTTTTTTCAGTTCGCCTTTCGCCTCGCCGGGCCCAAGTATCAAAATAGATTCCGCATCACGAATGCATGAAACCACCTCGTTGTAGAAACTGTTGAGGTGTCCCGTCAACTCTCTCTGACGAACGTCATCGGCGGGCTTGGCCACGCCGGATTGTCGGTGGTGCTTTTCGATATTTGCGCTGATCAGCTTTGTTTCCGTGTCTTTGCCGGCGACAAACACGATCACCGCCTTCCTGTGATCAATCCACAATCCGACTCCCGTCTTCATAAGCTTCTCCATATTTCTCCATCAGCCATGTTCGAGATCGACCAGACCGCGCCCCGACACGTCCCTTCGGTCAACGCACACGCTCCCGCCCGCCCGGCCGGAGCGGAGGGTAGTGTTTTGATGATCTCAGCGCGGGGCGAGCCCTTAGACCGAACGCCGGCCACTGACCAGGTTATATATCAAGATGATCACCGCGATCACCACCAGGATGTGAATCAGGTTGCCACCGATGTGACCCAGAAATCCCAGCAGCCACAAGATCAGCAATATCACCAGTATTGTCCACAACATTTACTTCAACCCTCCTTCGAAGAGTCCACTATTTTTTCATGGTTATTGACCAAAACACGATCAGACTAGGGACAGGGTAAGACAATCAAGAATGGCGGTCTGTGCGCCAGCACACAAAGCCCGAAGGCAGTGAAGAAGAAGGGTGTCCTCATATGTGCGTTAGCGCACAGACCGACACTTTCAACTGGTCTAACCTTGCGACATTCGGACAGTTCGCATTCAGACGATTCGCCCCCGAATCAGGAGGCAACAATGCTATCGACCCCCCAACCCCGAGTTCTCTGCGTGGACGACGACGAGGACTCTCGCGTGATGTTAATCGCGCTACTGAGGCTCGCACTGATTGAAGCCAAGGCAGTAGGAACTGCCGCCCAGGCCTTGTCGTTGATGGAAACAGAACGCTTCGACCTGTATTTGCTGGACGCCTGGTTGCCTGGCCTCGATGGCTTTGAATTGTGCCGGCGGATGCGCGCTTTCGACCCGCACACCCCGATTCTTTTCTTTTCCGGCGCGGCCCATGAAGCTGACAAGAAGCGAGGGATTGAGGCGGGAGCCGATGCCTACGTGATTAAGCCCGACGTCGACGGACTGGTCGGAAGGATCACGGAGTTCGTTTCTCACGCGGAAAACGCCACCGCTAAGATCATTCCATTCGGACGAAAGATGAGTTTTTCCCCTCCTCTCACCTTTGAACCTGCCGCCGCTTGATATGTGTGTTACAGGACATACAAACACGCTCGGGTAGTCTATCTTAGCTACCCCGGGCAATTTACTGTGAAAGCACACCGCGCAGTGTCCAATCGAGGACGTTAGATTAGGCTACGCAACAAATCAGGAGGTTCGATATGAAGATAAGACACTTACCCAACAAGATCGCAGGAGTTATCTTAGGGCTCACCTTACTGTTAGGCCTCAGCGCCGGTTCGAGCGCAACAGGCCACGCGCAGGATCGCAACAACGATCAATATCGCCGCGGTCGCAATTGGGACGGCTACCCAAACTGGGGTGGCTCGTACGAACTGCGCCAAACGGCTCTGAACGCGGGCTATAACGAAGGCTCTAAGGAAGGCCGCAATGATCGCGCGAGAGGCAGGCAGCGTGACTACCGAGACTTTAGTGCCTATCAGAAGGCCACGAAGGACTACAACTCACGTCTCGGCGACCGCGAACTATATCGCCGCTATTTCCGTGAAGCGTTCCAGAGCGGATACAACACCGAACTTGGTATTCAAGTTCGTCGCGATGATGATTATCGCGACAGAAACCGTTACCCCAACAATAACCGCGATCAAAATCGCCGCGGGCGCAACTGGGATCGTTACGGCACCTACGGCGGCTCTTACGAACTGCGCCAAACCGCGCTGAACGCGGGCTACAACGAAGGCATCAAAGAGGGTCGCAATGACTGGCGACGGGGAAGGTACTCTGACTTCCGGAATTTTAGTGCCTACCAGAAAGCTACGACAGATTACAGCTCAAAGCTTGGCGATCGCGAACTGTACCGCCGCTACTTCCGTGAGGGGTTCGAGAATGGTTACACGGATGGCTACAACGGCGGTTAGAGCTTCGCGTTGCGAGATGAAAGCAATGTCCAGGACACTTCAGAGTTGAATACCCATAATGCAAATCTGGCGCAGACAATGCCGTCGAACACTTCTAACCCTTGCCGTCGCGTGTCTTCTTTCAACCCCACTCCTGGCGCATCCCGGATCGGGCATCGTCGTCGACCGGCTCGGCCAGGTCTATTTCCTTGATACCGGCTCGGGGCTATGGAAGATCGACACTGCAAGGAACGGCGGCTCTAAAGAGCCTTATGCCTCGAAGTCCGACGAGCGGAGGGGCCCGGGTTCGGATCCGGTTTCCCACGCGCGCCGCCTCGATGTAGACAGTTCTGGCGCGTTCGCTGCCAAGAATGGTAAGCGAACAGTTTCACCTCGTGTCAGGAAAGACTCTCTCCCTGGGCCGGCACCATCAGTTGGCGGCAATCCCGGCAACAAATAGTCCAGGAGAGGCTGCAGTTCTTCATAGTCCGAAAGTCGCGTGACGTACTCGTTACGAGTGGCGCCAACCTCCATCATCGGCGCCGGATCCACTACGTCTTCATGAGTAACGATCACAACCGGCAACGGTCCCACCTGTGCGTTTTTGATGATCTGGCGCGCGGCCACCAATCCATAAAGCAGCGGCACGTCCATATCCACCACCAGGAGATCCGGGTGGGTCTGGCGCGCGTTTCTGGCTGCGTCCTGCCCGTTGTCGGTGTCAATTACTCGGTAGCCTTTTAGTTTCAGGACTTGCTTCAACGCGGGTCGCGCATCCAGGTGATCCAAGACCATCAGCACAACATGATTGGCGCCGTTGGAAGATACAGGACCAGAGACATCGTTGGGCACGCCAGCCCATTGCGGGTTAAGAGACATAAAGATTACGACCTCTCTTAGTTAGCCTCACGACTTCGCGGGCCGGATTACTTGAACGGGAAAGTAGAATTTAGCCGAGCCCTTGTCTCCCATCTGTGCGCTAACACACATATGGGCCATTGATTTCGAAAAAAGTTGAGGAGGGTCTGTGAGGTGTTATGCCCCAAGAGGTCCCACGATAAGCAGGATGCACAGTGCGACTAAAGCGGTGTGAGATCGAAACGGTAAGAGAGAAGCTATTCCCCGGTCTTATCTTTCTCGTCCTGGGGGTCACCCTTCTTGCCCTCCGAGCTATCTCTGAGGAAGAGCGGAACGTCGGGCTCCTGATGGAGCAAGTCCCTAACCGGTTCTTCAGGCTCTTTTTCGGAATTGAGTTCGTTCACATTTTTGTCCTGGTGCAAAATGATCGCGTCCTTTCGAATTGACTTCGGATTAGTGGCCGACCGGTATCCGTTGAAACTGGGTCTTGCCGTGTGCATTCTCCCATGAAATATCCAGCACATAGGGGTTGACTTCGCCTGCTACCACTTTGAGGCGTTCCAGTTGATCGCGGTCAGCATCAGCCGGCCTTCCGTTAATCCAGGTCCGGTGAGACAGGACGGCCGTCTCTTTTGGTTGCATAGACTTTATGCCGTCGAACCTAATATGAGCTTGCGAAGGGCCTCCGCCCGGAGTTTCCTCATCTTTCAGAAAGACAGTCAGAATCTCGATGGACTTGAGCGTCTTCTCAGTCGCGTTGGTCAACTCTAAGAGGACCTTTGGTCTGGCATCTATGAATCTAAAGACGAAGGGCTTTTCTTTATTGTTATTGGTGGTCATAAATTTCCTTTTGTAGCGGTTGCATTATTTCGACCTCAAGCGGCAACTGCAGTCTTAAGCAGGAGACGATTGAAAAGGCCTCTCAACTGATTGAAGTTGTCAGGGCGGGTGACATACACATTTTGGCCAATTGCGACTTCATCACCCTCATCGATCTCTTCATTACAAAAGACCACAACCGGCACCTGCTCTCCTACTTCCGCACGTTCGCGGATGCGACGCGCGCTGGCAATAACTTCTTGCGGTAACCCGGCCAGACTCACCAGAATCAGATCGGGACGATTTCGTTGGGCGCTCTCTATTGCGTCTGGTTCGTCTCTGGCTAAGGCTACGCGATAGCCGTCTGCCTTCAGCAACTTCTCAATGCCGTCGCGGGTCTCGTGGACATCCTCCACTACCAGGACGGTCAGGCGCGTGTCGTTAACTTTGTTCATTCGAACGCTTTCTTGTTCGCTTCGGTTTGCGCAGTTGGATCAACGCACACACGGCCGTCGCTTCTTCCACTAAGCCCCGGATCGCTGAGCCGCACTGACCCGTTTGATAGCTTTCGCCAGTCCCAGGAATTTCATCACGCGAATGCCCCACCAGTTGAGGTCGATTTCGTACCAGGCAAATCCATGTCGCGCCGAGGTCGGGTGAGCATGATGATTATTGTGCCAGCCCTCGCCAAAGGTCAGCAGCGCGACCCACCAGTTGTTCCTTGAATCATCATCCGTGGCGAACCGGCGTCTGCCCCACATGTGCGTCGCCGAGTTAACCAGCCACGTCGCGTGCAAATTAACTGTAACGCGGAAGAAGACACCCCACATCAGATATGACCAGCCACCGAACACGAGTAGTGCCAGACCCAGGAAGACCAACGGTACCCAGTACAGGCGGTTGAGCGACACATGGAATCTGTCCCCTACCATGTCAGGGGCATAGTGCGCCTTAACTGAACTGTCATACTGCTGCGCTGTGCCTTTGAGAATCCAGCCCATGTGTGCCCACCAACCTCCATCGCGCGGTGTGTCTGGATCACCCGGCTCATCTGTATGCGCGTGATGGATGCGATGCGTCACCACCCAGTTGATTGGGGCGCCTTCGAACGCGAGCGTGCCGCAGACCGTCAGAAAGTACTCAACCAGCTTTGGCGTCTTGTACCCGCGATGCGTTAACAATCTGTGAAAACCCATGCCGACGCCCAGGCTGGCGGTAATCCACCAGAGCACGATAGCGACCACTAACGCTTGCCAACGGAACATAAAAAGCGCCGCCACCGCACCCAGGTGAAACAGCGTCATGAAAATAGCGGTATGCCAGTTGATGCCCTTCGCTCGCTCGTTAGTCATCGTTTCGTTGTACATTCAACTCCTCAATATCTTTGCTTATTAAACCCTGAGCCACAGCGTTTGCTCATTGCTAGTGTCTTTAATGGATGAGTGAGGCTGGAGAACTGACTGACGTTTTGGATGTCAGTAAGCCGACACTAGTAGCCTCTTCACGAGCGGTTGTGTCAAAAACAAACAGCATAAAGAAGAAGTAATTGGCCAAATCGATTCCGATCTCGAAAATCCTCAAAGAACACCAACATTAACTATAAGCCCCGAAGTGTCATCTGTCCGTGCGACAACGCACATATGCGAGATAACTTTGCTTTGACCCGCTCTGAGTTCAGCTATATGCGGCCTAACGCACAGACGGCCCCACATTGCCTGGCTTAACGTTTCGGTTGTGTCAGCCAAACCATCCACAATGTCCAAAAGGAATGGGTCACCAGCAAACGAGGATGCAGGTCGAATGACCACAATAAACTCAGAGCAATTCGGAGAGATTTGTAATGGCGTCTGGCGTGACCGGGCCGCGGTACTGAGGGGACGCGGCCTCTTGAGTGGCGAGGCCACCCTGGTGCGGGCCGTGTTCTGGCGACTCTGTAAGGCGGGAGTTAAGCCTGCTGGTAACGTCGAGAACTATGGTGCAAAGCCCACCATTCTCAGTTACCAGTCAGTAGTGGGATCCATGCTCGAACTCAGCGCTCGTCCCCCCTTCGACGGTGCGCCAATCTTGAAAGAACTCGTAGAGCGCTACCAAAAAGAAATCGGGCCCAGCGACTAAGAGAGAAGGAGACAATATTGGTCTTACACAAAGGCGATCTGATAGAGCCCACAATCTAATCGCCGAGTGATTTGAGAAAGATCTCCATGAGTTTCTTCTTCTCGCTAAGCGTCACTCTGACTGCCTCAAGCGCCTCACGACTATTGATCGGAACGATGCGCTGTCCTCTCATCAGCTTAATCAGCCGGTTGGAAGCGAAGTAAAGGCGACTTTCTGCCTGTGAACCTTCCTCGTCCTTCTTTTCAAAGTAGAAGATCAATTGTCCCGCGGGGTTGAAAAGGTATTCCGCATACTCGTGCCTGGCCGACCTTTTGGTCGTGACCGTAATCTTCAGCAATCGGTTCGGGTATGGGTCTTTCTCGCGATCGCCGAAAGTGTAATAGAACTTAAAGACCGTCCGGTAGATTCCCACTGCGGGCCACGGCTTGTCGCCTTTGTTTACGACCAACTCGTTACAATACAATCCTGTGCCTTCGTCGACTCTCTCACTCTCGGCTATTTGCTCATTAACCTGCCGGTCGAGCCGCCTTATCTCTTCTATTCTCTTGTCGCCTTCCTGGGCGCGGACTTGTAAGACGCTGCCCAGCAAGATAACCAGGAAGAGAAACTGGTGACATGATCGGCCACTGATGCGATCCATCTTCTTCATGAACACCATCATTGTTTGTATCTCCATCACCGCCTAACCACTGCTGGTTCGAATATTGGATTCTTCTGTTGGTTGCGGCCCGGTTCGAAGAGTTGTGCGGGCCAGACTGATCAGAATTATTGCCAGCGTGAGACTGGATGCGGCGAGCACAACATAAATCAACCAGGGAATGCGTTCCGTGAGCGGCAATGGTTCGGGCCGATATTCAGGGTTATTCGCGAGCGCACCAACTTCACTGCGAACCGCGGCCGTGGAAACCCCAACCGCCAGATTCTTCTCAAAGTCATAGTGCGGTTCGCCGCCTTTCGAGTTACCGAAAAAGAGTTGCAGCGGTGAGGTTGCTGCTTCCTTCAGCTCGAAGACCAACTGCCGGGCCGGGGCGGCGGGTCTGATCGCAGAGATCGACAGCGTCTGATTGCTGTGGTCCGTGACCAGCAGCCGCAGCTTTCGCGCCACCACCTCTTTCTCGAAAGTAATAACCAGCGGCTGGCGCGCTTCCCCCGTGCGCCGAGTCAACTCTCCTGAGGCGACCAGGTATATGTTCTGGGGATCGTCAACAGCCTCAATCTGAAAGGGACGTGAGAAGGACTCATCGTCAACCTCGAGATTAAGCCTGTCGCAGGGAACTCGAGCCCCAAGGTCGATAGTCCAGGCCGAAGCGGGCGCACCCTGGTTGCGGAGCAGTTGGTAGGGAGGTACAGCCACGGCCCAGGTTATCAGCTCCCCCTTCTCACGGACCGCCATTATCACTTTCACTCCCGTGATACTCGGAGCCTGCTTGTCCGTCAGATCGTCGGCAAAAACCCTCACTCGAAGATACCTATACCTGCTGGCCGGGTAACTCACGCGATTCGACTCGACTGCCTTGTTCTGAGATTCGAAGCTAAAAATCACCTCGCCGGTTTTCAGCGTTCTCCATTCTTTGCCAGAGTCGCTGCCTTCGAGGTCGACCCGGCGGCGGAAATTCGTTCCGGCGGTTTCAATCTCGACCTCGTTGTGTTCGCCCGCATTCTCACCGAGGTCCAACGACGCTTCGCTCGCGGTGCCGACGCTCGCTTGGTTGAACAGGCGCGCCCCGATTTCTCGCTTATCATCAACCTCTCTGCGAATGCGAAGCGCATAAGGAATCTCGCGGTGCCTGTTGTCGTAGAGCCTGAGGTCAGCAAGGTCCTCGCGCGACTTGTCCATTACCTGGAATGGGACCACGAGGTCGTATGTGCCGGGCGCTCCAGAGCGAGGATTCACCTCAACAAAGAAAGGCCACGATGACATCGAGGCTTCGGCGAAGACCGCGATAATCGAGAACGCCATCGCGACGCCGGCGACCAGGCAAATTAGGAGACCGAGCTTCTTCATGTTAACGACTCCCTGGAATGAAAAGCTTTGTGGTAACCCCAGGCCACCACCAGCAACAACACTCCGAGCACAAAGAATACAATGATTCGGTAGAGCTGCTGGAGCTCTGCGATATCAACCAGCATGGCCTTGATTACTGTCAGGCCAAATAGCCCCAACGCAGCCCATCGTACGACCGCCGAGCGGCGGACGAAGCCCACGGCCGCGAGCGCTCCTGCGTAAATGGACCACAAAACCGAGAGGGCCATTTGGCCCAGCCAGCGCTCGTGGCTGGCGTCCTCGGCCAGTTTCTGGGCGGCCGCTCGCGCGACAAAGAACGTGTTGGTTTCGACGGACATGACGAACCAGAGCGTGGCGATGGCCACGAGCACAACAGCAAGCCTGAGTTTGGGCGCGGGGATTTGCTTTCGCTCGCCCACCCTTTGATACAAAATCGCGGCTCCGAACAGACACATGGTCACCACGAGAGAAGAGAGAAAGTACTTGTTCAGGACCAGCGTGAACATCAGTTTGGGGCGGCGCAAAGTATCCCAGAATAAAAGCCTTCCCAGGGCAATCGCGAAAAGTGTGCAGGCCATGGCGCGGAGGCGCTGGGCCTTCGTTTCAATGCCGGCCCACAACATTACGAGCGCTTCAACCGACCAGGCAATCGTGATCCAGTTTTGCCGCAACTGAATCGGAATCGCAATCGTCAGGAAAGTGAGCGCGACACCGATTATCAGAAGCGATTCGCTCCCAGTTGCCGCCGATCGATCCAGCAAGACCTTCGCTGCGCCGGCGTAGAGCAGGGCCATGCCGATAGCGAAGACGCCCATCCAATCGTGGTGATTTGGATTGAGCAGGTGATAAGCGGTCGCGAAGAACACGAACGGGTTGATCAGCAAAAGCGCAAGGTCTTCGAAAATCACAGACCTCGGTCTGACTAGTTGCCGGCCGATGTGAGCGACCAGGAAGATCAAAAACACGGCGGTTTGAAAGATCATAACCGCGCCGAGTTTTCGCGGATGATAATTGTCGACGTACCACAGCCAGAACAGCAGGTGAGTTCCGACGAAGGCGAGGGAGCGTAGTCCGACCCAGAGCTTGAGCAAAGCCAGCGCGCCGAGATCGAGCGCTGCGATGTAACCGAACAGCGACCGGTATTGATCGCGATCAGAGTGCAAGAGTACTGGCGCGAGAAATCCGCCCACCAATGCCATGATCGCAATCGCCGGCGCGTTGTAGAGATAGGCCAGCCCGGCGGCTTCGGCAACCAGGATCGCCAGATAAGCAAAGGCCGCCTTCTGGGTCGTGAGATGGTAATAACCGAACGCGGCATAGGCGGACAGGTAAAGCAGAACAACACCTCCGCTTGTCAGTATTTGCGAGAAGACCCGCCAACGACGCTTGTGATACTTGAAGCCAAGCACGGTCATGCCGATACCGGCCGCTACTCCGATTGTTACGCGACCAAGCTCGCCAATCCAGCGGTTGTCAAACGCGTACTTGAGAAAGAAGGCAGCCGCGAAAAGGATCACGCCGACCGCGGCCCAGCCCAGCCATCGGCGGCCAATGATTGATTCAATCTGCTCTGCATTTATCGTACGAGCTGGACGCTGAGGCTGCGGGACGGGTGTGACTGGAAGTGGTTGCGCTGCTGGCCCAGGTGGCGAAGGTTCAGGCCCTGCTGACACTGGCTGCTGCGCCGTAACAGGAGTTGCGACGCGCGGTGCTGGTGGTTGAAATGGACCAACACCCGGTGGGGACAGCGTGGCCTCGAGTCTTGAGATGCGTGCGGTGAGCCTGTTCCTGGTGCGAATCGAGATCACCAACGCAATGATCGGCAGTGCGATTGCGCAGCCGATCACCACGATGACCATCAACATGAAAACCAGTATTGCGGCGTCGTCCATTGGCGGCGAAGAATAGCAAATCCGTTATGAATCCAGAAGAGTTTCGAGCGAAGTCCAGCGAATGCTGGAGTAATTTGGAGGCGGCGATCGGAATCGAACCGATGAATAAAGGTTTTGCAGACCTCTGCCTTACCACTTGGCTACGCCGCCATCTGTGAGCATAAAGGAAAAAGGCGGGCCGTCAAAGGCAAAAGGCAAAAGGAAAAAGGCAAAACTCTAAATCTCCCTTTTCCTTTTACCTTTTTACTTTTGCCTTCGCTCCTGAGATTGGAGCGGGAGACGAGATTTGAACTCGCGACCCTCGCCTTGGCAAGGCGATGCTCTACCACTGAGCTACTCCCGCTTTTTCAAAGAGATCGATTCTAACTAATAGGAATTGCTTGTCAAGGCAGCGTTCTGTCCGACGAACTTCAGTTTGTCGAGTCTTTCCGGGGCGCCGTCCCAACGAGAACGACAAACTGAAGTTTGTCGGACAGTTTCCGATTATGGCAATGGCAGCGGCTTCGCCAACACACCCGCAATGAACTCATTCAGCCCCGCGTCAGAGTCCCCATGCCGGAACTTGTAAAGCGTCGTCAGTTGTTTCGTCCATTCGGCCTTGCCAGCCTGGTATTGCGGATCATTTCCTGCGAGAGCGATGGCGCGCGCATAAGCATCGATAATCCGGTCCATCACTTTGTTGATACTTTCGAGCGCCGCTTTGCTCTCCGGAGTCTCTGGTTGGTTCGCGAACCGCTTGCCATAGTCGGACGAGAGTCTTTGATAAGGCCCTTTCTCGTAGGCTCCGGCGAGCAAAACGAAAGGTGACGGAGTCTTCCTCAGGTCACTATCGATCTGGATCACCCGGATGAAACGCGCAATCGATTCTTCCGGTCGTGGCTTCAACTCGATAAAACCGATCGCGTAATTCAAAGAGGCGACCGTGTCCTCTCTACTCTTGAACGGATCCCAGGGATCCGGCGTCTTGCCAGTCTCGAGCAGTTGAATCGCCTTCTGCGCGTAACGGACCGAGTCGGCATTGAAGGTTTCATTCTTGGCATTCTTAGTCGCCAGGTACCCACCGTACCCGAGGGCGATCAGCGCTTTGATGTCTTCGGGATCGTCCGTCAGGACTTGTTTAGCCAAACCGAAACCGGCGGCGTAATTCTTCTCGCCATAGATCGCCCGCAACAGCGTGTCCTGGCGCTCATCCTTTTCAAACGCGGCCATCCATTGTTTCAAATAGCGGGTGTACTGATCATCTTCTTTATTGTACCGGGCCATGTATTCCCTGGCGGCCTGGTACGCGGCCCCCGGATTTGGCTCGCGATTATCCACGAATCGCTTATACGTGGTGACTTTGAACTCATCATCAGTTACCGGAGCCTGAGTCCCGGTTCGAGGCTGCGCCTGCAAGCGAGTCGCCAGCGAAAATGTCATAGCCAGGCTGAAAAGCAGGGCGAGCGTGACGCGTTGTTTGTTCAAATCAGAATGCCTCCAGAAAAGTAATCCCGCGCCTTGGATGCCGATATTCCGCGGAGCGTTTGTCCGATTTTGATTTTAGCAGAGAGGCCAACGAGTTCCGAACCGCGAGTTTGGAGTTCCGACTTCAGTCGGGTCCTTTTTTAAGTGGAAAGAAAAGACCCAACTGAAGTTGATACTCTAAACAGTAATTGCCGGTGCCGGCAAATCTACTATCTCCCAGGCGGCCCGATTCCGTAGCAGTGACGACATCAAGGCGGCGTGCAGCAGGTGTCCGCTGCGCTCTGCCCTCACGCGCCCCAGCAGCGGCATCCCCAGGAGCGCGAGGTCGCCGACGATGTCCAAAATCTTGTGACGCACAAACTCGTCAGAAAAGCGCAGCCCGGTTTCATTCAACATGCCGTGCTTGGTCAGGACAATTGCGTTATCCAGAGAGCCGCCGCGAATCAAGTTCGCCCGCCGCAGTGCTTCAACTTCTTCGATAAACCCAAACGTCCGGGCAGAGGCGATGTCGCGCGAAAAAGAACCGTTATCCAGAGTGACTGAGCGATGCTGTATGCCAATAAGCGGGTGCGGGAAGTCGATAACGCAATCGATCTCGTAGGCGTTTGCAGGCTCGATGCTGATCCTCCGGTTACCGAAGACTGCCGACACTTTTTCTCGGACCAGCAGGGCCCGGCGTGCCGTAGGTTGCTCGACCAGGCCGGAGCTTTCGATCATTTCGGCGAAAGCTTCCGCAGATCCATCCATGATTGGCACTTCAAGGTTGTCGACTTCGATGTAAGCGTTGTCGACGCCGCATCCCCGCAGGGCCGAAAGTAAATGTTCGACGGTTGAGAGCATCACCCCGGTCCGCATCAGGGTCGTGGCATAACTGCAATGCGCGACCGATTCGACCGTGGCTGGAATTTCGAACCCTCCCAGATCCGTGCGTCGAAAAACATATCCGGTGTCGGGCGGAGCGGGCATCAACCGGACCTGTACCGGAACGGCCGTGTGCAGACCGATGCCTTTCGCTTCTACGGCCGAGGCCAGCGTGGTTTGTCGTGCGCTTGTTGGTTTCATTTGCGAGAACTGGGACTGAGCGAAACTTTAGTGCAAGCCGCATGCCTTCAGCGAATCATAGAAAAAGCATACGGCGGTGACCTCGCGTGTGGCAGAGCCGCCACGACTTTGTGCCGCAGCGCGGTTGAGACGAGACAATAGGTTTTCTTTGCGTCTCAAGTAGTGCCTTGGCGCCTTTGCGAGAATTGCTACATACGGAAGGAGTTTCTCGCAAAGGCGCAAAGAGAGTCGGAAGGCGCAAAGAAGATCAGAATACTTCGAATCAAGTCAGCAAATTGACACTCACAAAGCGCAACCCTATGATCGACGACACAATGCCACAGAAAAAGTCCGCTACCGGGACTAATCCGGCCGAACGGGTCTTTCTCATCGACTCGATGTCACACATCTTTCGCGCTTTCTATGCGCCGATGGCCAATCGCGCGGCGCCACTCGCTAATTCTAAAGGCCAGGTCACACAGGCCGTCTACATCTTCACCAACATGCTGCGAAAGCTAATACAGGACGAGCAGCCAAAATACATCGCCGCCATCTTCGAATCAGGCGAAAAGACCTTTCGGCATGAGACGTTCAGTGAGTACAAAGCCAACCGGCAACAGATGCCCGACGACTTGGCCTCGCAACTCCCTTATATCAAGCGTCTCTGTGAAGCTTACAACGTTCCCATGATCAGCGTCCCCGGCTTCGAAGCCGACGACGTGATTGGAGCGCTCGCCGTCCAGGCCGCCGACAGAGGATTGCAGTCGGTAATCGTCTCGAACGACAAAGATATGTGCCAGATGGTGCGCGATCCGTTGATCGTCTGCATGCGACAGAATTCGCAGGTCATCAAGCGCAAGGAACCGGTCCCACCGATTGAATGGTGCGACGAAGCCTGGGTCGAAAAGAAGTTTGGAGTTACCGCGGCCCAGGTTGTAGACCTGCTCGGTTTGATGGGTGATTCGGTTGACAACATTCCCGGCGCGCCCGGTATTGGCGCAAAAGGTGCGGTGCAAATTATTCAGACCTACGGCTCGATCGAAAACGCGCTCGCGCATTGGGAAGAGGTCAAGCACAAAACCTACCGCGAGTCTCTGCGTAACAACGCTGAGATAATTCGAAAGTCGCGCGAGCTGGCGCAGATCAGGACGGACGTCGACGTGCATCTCGATTTGAATCAACTCGAAAGGCGTCCGCCCGATCGGGCCGCGGCTTACGAATTATTCCGCGAGATGGAATTTACGGCGCTGACAAATGAATTTGCCGACGGAGCTGCTTCGCCCGTGAAAATTGCCGGCGAGCGCAAGTACTCACTCGTCAGCAAGAAGGCCGAGCTCGATTCCCTCATGCAACAACTGTGGCAAGCCGAGCACATCGGCATCGCGATCTTGAATTCATCACCGCCGGGCGCAGGTCAACAGCAGAGTACGCGCGACGATCACGTCGCGCGCGGGATTGCCTTTGCGACGCGCCCAGGGAGTTCAGCGTTCGTCGATCTGGATCATTTTGCCGAAGGAAAAGTTGCAGCCACAGACGCGATGCGCGAGTTGCTGACAAATGGATTGATAGAAAAATCCGTCCACGATTTGAAAAGAGCCACCGGATTGCTCGCGCCGCTGGGTGTCGAGTTGGCCGGGGTGACTGACGACACTCTCATCGCGGCTTACATTCTCGATCCCACCCGAAGCAAATATGAATTGAACGATCTGGCCCGCGAAACCCTGGGCGCCGAAGGTGGTGGCCCGGCTTACGGAGGGTGGTCGGAAGCCGCGTGGCAGACCGCCGAAGTTGCGGACCTGACGCTTCGGGTTGCGAGCGTCCTGCACGAGCGAATCGATGAGAAAGATCTCGGCAGCATCTATCGCGAGATAGAACTTCCTCTGGCGCCCATGCTTTACCGAATGGAGCGCGCCGGCATTCGCGTGGACACGGAAGTCCTGGCTGAATTGTCGCGGCATCTCGGTGAAAAGTTGGCCAGGTTGACCGACAAAATCTGCCAGCTTGCGGGACGAGAATTTAACATCAACTCGCCTAAGCAAGTCGCCGAGTGCTTTGAATCTCTGAACATCGTTTCGGGGCGCAAGACTTCAACCGGACGAGTTTCTACCAGTAAGGCCGTGCTGGAAGAGTTGGCCCAGACATACGAACTCCCGCGACTTATCATCGAGTATCGCGAATTGGACAAGTTGAAGAGTGTCTATACCGATGCTCTACCTCATCAGATTGCCGCCGATGGACGTATACACGGACAGCTCAATCAAACCGTAGCCGCGACCGGCAGGTTGTCGGCCAGCGAGCCCAACCTGCAGAACATCCCGATTCGCACCGAACTGGGGCGGCGCATCCGGCGGGCGTTTGTTCCCGAGCCGGGTAACAAACTGATCTCGGCTGACTACTCTCAGCTTGAACTGCGCCTGCTCGCCCATATCACGCGCGACGAAGTGATGCTCGACGCTTTTCAAAAAGGGGAAGACATTCACGACCGCACGGCGCGTCTGGTCTTTAATGCGAAGACCGATGAAGAGTTGAAGGAAGCGCGCCGCTTTGCCAAGATCGTGAACTTCGCGATTGCCTATGCGATCGAACCGTGGGGTTTATCGCAACGCGTCGGCATCAGCCGGCAGGAAGCGCGCAAAGTCATCGACGATTACTACGCAACTTACAAAGGTGTGCGTCGCTACATGGATGAGATTCCAGCAAAAGCGCGAGAGCATGGCTATGTGCGTTCGCTCTATGGACGCATACGTCCGCTGGCGGGAATCAACGATCGCAATGCGAACATTCGCCGCGCGGCCGAACGTGAAGCGATCAATATGCCGATCCAGGGAACCGCCAGCGACATCGTGAAGATTGCGATGCTGCATGTCGAAGATGCTTTCCGGCGTGAAGGGCTGGCAGCGAAGATTCTGATGCAGGTGCATGACGAGTTGCTCGTCGAGTGTCCGGCAGGAGATGCTGAGAAAGTCGCAAAGACTCTAAAGCGAGAGATGGAATCTGCGGTTGAACTCGATGTCCCGCTGATCGCTGAAACCGGGATTGGCGATAACTGGATGGACGCGAAGCATTGATGGGAAAGTGCAAATTGAAAATTGAGAATTGCAAATTGCAAATTGAGCCAGAGGAACAATTGTGACGTCGGATGAGTTGATCGAACGACTAATAAACTTTGCCGCGCGGGTCGGCAAGGTTGTAGATGCTTTGCCAGACACGCGAATGGGTCGACACATCGGAGGTCAACTAGTACGCAGCGGGACTTCACCTGCGCCAAATTACGAAGAAGCTTGTGCAGCGGAAAGTCGCGCGGATTTCGTCCACAAGCTCAGCATCAGTCTGAAAGAGTTGCGCGAGTCTCGCTGTTGGATCCGTCTTATCATCAAAACGGAAATGCTTCCGGAGCATCGCATGGGTGAGTTATTTGATGAATGCAATCAGTTGTGCAACATCATTGCACAATCTATAGTCACCGCAAAAAAGCGAAGAGAAAAGAAGGCCTAGCAACTTGCAATTTACAGTTTGCACTTTTCAATTCTCAATGACTTTGTGAATGACGCCGTGACGATTTGATGTCCACTCAACCGAAACCAAACCAGGAGTCAGACGGCGAGGTAGTCTATCGCCGCGTCCTGCCGCCGGCCGCCGGCGGGAAGAGAGAGTCGCGACTTGACCCGACCTTACTACCGCTGGTCGCCGGTTTTGCGTTGCTGCTGCTGCTCATTTGGGTGCTGGGTAGTTTGAGTGTGCGCCGCCTCGAAGACACGAGCCGCGCTGCTCTCGAACTCGAACATACTCACGCGGCCCGGGCAGGGTTGCTGCTGCAAATCCGCGTGGCGCTCACGCGACTCGACAACGAAGCACGCAAACGCATGGAAGCAAATGCCCGCCGCGAGTTGACTCCTCCATTCGCCTTGCGCCTGGACACAGCGCGTGGGGAAGTGGCCAATCTCCTGCCGCAGTTGGTTCATGCGCCGCTCGCTGAATTACCAAAGTGGCACAAGTTCCATGACGACCTCGCCGCCTACATCGAGATCACAAAAGACGAAAGTCGATATTCGCTGGAAGGTTTTGCGAAGTTTCGCGATGTGGACGCCGAACTGGACGAGATCATTGCGGACTCGGCAAAGGAAGAGGCACAGGTTTTTGTGCGAGCCGAAGCGATGCAAAAAGCGGCGACGCGATCGATTCGGACCTGGAATATTATTGCTTTGCTCGTAGGCTTGGCGGTGGCGGTGGCGACGATCTGGCAGGTGCAGCGCCGATTCCGCCAGACCAAACAGAGCACCGAAGCCGCGCGTCGTGAACGTGAGTTCAGCAATCAAATGCTCGAAGGCATGGTCAGCGCAATTGCCGCAATCGATCGCAAAGATCGGATTCGCAGCGCGAACACGGCCTTCCTGCGCATCTTTCCACAGGCGACCATCGGTTCGTCGATTCATGATCGAGTAGGTTCGCTCGAAGGAACCAGGTTGTTGGAAGCCGCGGCTGCCTCGCGCGTTGAAGCGTCGACCTATCGTGGGCGATGGAATTTGAGCGAGGATGACGCGGCCCGCACCTTTGATGTTTATTCCTCGCCCCTGGAAATCGACGGCGAGCATGGCCAGATCCTGACGCTGGTAGACGTGACCGAAGCAGCAAAGTCTGAGGCCGCGCTCCGTCGCAGCGCATCGTTGGCAGCAGTCGGCGAAGCCTCGGCCCAGCTTGCGCACGAGATCAGGAACCCCCTCGGGAGCATTCGCCTGGGAGTTGAGATGCTGCGTGAGTACACGAGCAGCGAAGACGCGTTAAGGACAATCGGGTTGGTCGAGCGCGGAATTCACCACCTCAACAAACTCGTGGTGGATGTGACGCAGTTTTCGCGACGGCGCCAGTTGGACGCTTCCGAGTGTGACCTGCACCAATTGATTGATTCGAGCCTCGAGTTGGTTGCCGATCGCGTGGGCGAGAAAGAGACGCCGGTTGAAAAGGACTACGTTGCAGCCACGGTCCTCGGGAATTGGGACGACGAACAACTGCGCGAGGTGTTTGTAAACCTGATCGGCAATGCCATCGACGCCAGCGGAGCAAAGTCGCCGGTAAAAATTTCTACGGCACTGGTTGAGACCGATTCCCGGGCGAAGTCGATTGAAGCGCCCGGACGAATGCGCGGCGAGCGGGTGCGAGTTGTGATCACCGATCACGGAAGCGGCATGGACGCGAAGACACAAGCCCGCTTGTTCGAGCCATTCTTTACCACGAAAAAGCGTGGCACAGGTTTGGGACTTTCAATCGTCAGACAAATCATCGACCTGCACGGCGGCAACATTGAAGTTGAAAGCGAGCCGGGCAAGGGCACGACGTTTCGGGTTGAGTTGCCGCTGGGATCAGCCTGATACGGGGCAGCAGCCCGACCCCTGGGGGTTTCACAGACGGACAGCCTGGTTGTGCTTGGACGGTAGAGAGGCGTTCGGTCGCGGGGTCTTGACTACCGATGATGCCGAAAGGCGTTGAGCACCGCGGCTTTGCCGCGCAAGTATTGTCTTTTGTGCTCAACGCCTTTCGGCATCATCGGAATTCTCACTGCGCGGCTTCCTTGAATTGCTGCTCCGCTTCTTTGTGCTCAACGCCTTTCGGCATCATCGGAATTCTCACCCCCCAGGAAAGAGAACCTAAAATGAAAAAGATCTAGTGCTCAACGCCTTTCGGCATCATCGGAATTCTCACGGGGCTGCTAGATGAAAGGGTTCTTCCGCCGGCTTCGTGTGCTCAACGCCTTTCGGCATCATCGGAATTCTCACACGTGTTCCGCGCTTCTCAGCAAAGGCTTGATTCGGGGTGCTCAACGCCTTTCGGCATCATCGGAATTCTCACTGTCGCGTCGACGTTGGGCACGTTGTTCAAGTCAAGTGCTCAACGCCTTTCGGCATCATCGGAATTCTCACCTACTCGGCGGGAATGCCGTCGCCCGCGCGATTATGTGCTCAACGCCTTTCGGCATCATCGGAATTCTCACCGGCGTAACATTTCACGTTAGCAAGGAGAATCAATGTGCTCAACGCCTTTCGGCATCATCGGAATTCTCACGCCCCCCCCCGCAACGGTCATGCCAAAGGCGGAATCAGGTGCTCAACGCCTTTCGGCATCATCGGAATTCTCACGCAGCCGAGAATGTGTTCCGTATCGCTGAACTGCTCGTGCTCAACGCCTTTCGGCATCATCGGAATTCTCACGGGCCGTCACAAATATTGACGCGGCGACATCTCGCCGGTGCTCAACGCCTTTCGGCATCATCGGAATTCTCACTGCGTTGGTTCCAATCCCCTTGTTTGCTGTATGTTGCAAGCTGGTTTTCGGGCATCTCTTCGTTTTGCTCCCACAACCCTTCCCTTCAATGCTGAATGCTCTCGTTCTCGGGTGACAATCGCCCAAGGATCAGACACTTAACATCGACGCACGTATCTGAACACCTACGTTACCGAACCTAACTCGCGACCCGATTTGGTTTCCGCTTGACTCTCAAGCTTCCGGCCCGTCAACAGAGTCACATGCTTGCGGTTCGCTACGCGAAGTCAAATGGTCGCGAATCATCAAACCAAGATTCCGGCCGGTTATGCAGTGCGACATGCCGCTCGCAGATTTCACAAATACTCAGAATCAGCAGGCGATCCTCGCTTGCATCGAGCATCCCTTCCAGTTCCCATCGCAGCTTTTCTATCTGCCGACGAGTCAGCCTGCACCGAAAGATTGAATACTGCAATCGGCGACCGTACCCATTGAGCGTCTTATAGACCTTTCGCCAACGCTTGGGCTCGGTTATGTCGTAACAGATCACGTACCACTGCTTTGCTTCCATCGCTTAGCCTCAGCGCAGCCTCATTCGCGCGAACAGACCGCCTTCGTCCATCCATTCTTTTTCCAACAGCCGCACTTCAAGTTCCATAATCCTTGAATACGAAAGCGATCGGCGCACGACCGGATGCCTCCAATAATCACTCTTTCGCCGCTCGTAAATGCTAATCAGTTTCTTTCGCCCTTCATCCGACAACCAAACTTGCTGACCCGCTACATCAAAGTCATTCTCGATATCCCACTGCTTTCGATTAATCGATGCGATAACTGGCAGATCAACAAGCGGCACGCGAAACAATTCCATCAGATCTAATGCAAGTGGCGGCGCTTGCGAGCGGGGCCGGTGGAAGAAGCCCAACGATGGATCAAGGCCGACCACCATGATCGCGTTCGTCACATCCTTCAACAGCAGCGCATACGCAAACGACAGCAGGGCGTTGCAACGATCCTTTGGCGGACGGCGGTTGCGGCCGTCAGGTTTCATCTCTTCGCCGGCCTCAGGAACAATCAGATCGGGAAGCGCGCGAAAATAGTAAGCTCCAACACTTCCTTCGTAACCGCGCAACGAATCAATGCTCGTCGCCCGCAACATTGGCGAGAGGAGTTTGCGAATTGCTTTGATAGAACTCTGGATCTCTGGCGTCGAGCGTCCGACTTCACGACTTGACCTCAGCAAGAAGCTCAGTTGTCCTCGCGCTCGCGCCTCTGCCAGCCGCACCGCCAATTGCAAACACAATCCCTGATCGGTCAGCGCGCGATACTGGCGAATGCGCCGCTGGACCGATCCAGTTCCCGACACCCACGCGCCGCAGTAGCGCCCGCCAGTGGTCACCCAGTGCACGCCAATCTCCTGCTGCCCGCACATCCGCAATGCCTGCGTGCTGATCTGCGCGAAGCCGTGCAAGACGATCTGGCCAATCTCACGGCTGGGATGTAACTGCGGCGCTTCGCCCATCACGGAGATTTCCAGACGATCGCCTTTGCGTCCGATGCGTGCGCCTTGCGTGAGGACGTGGAGCGTGCGGCGGTCGTCATCAGCAGGAAAGAGCTTAAGCTGTCTGACTTCGGGCATCGCCGGCGGCAGTTCGGAAAGCATCAACGCCAGTCGCGCTTCTTCTGGTAGACACACGGGCGCGAGCGAACACTTCACGCACAGACGCTCATTCTCAGTCACCGGCGGACGCTCTATGCTGCCCTGCAAGAGACGCGCGCGGGCAATTGCTTTCTTGAGATCGTCGAAAGCCGCATCGTCAATCGGCACACGCACCATCGCGTTGTCCGCGTGATAGCGTACGCGTCCTTCGATAACTTCCTGCCCACTGTGTTCAGCAACCAGAGCCGCATAAGCGATGACTTGCAGACGATCGCTGGCCCAAGCCTCCGGTTCGTTATCGGCAGAGCGCGCAGACCGGCCTCTCTTGTGCTCGTAGGGAATGAGCAGACCGTCGCGCCGCCGAATACAATCGACCTTGCCCGTCAGTCCCCATTTTTCGCTTTCAAGATTCAACCGCAGCGGCTCGCCTTCGTGGTCAGTATCCTGCGGACTACTGGTTGCGCCCTCACTTACGGTCGGGCTACTGCCCCGCAGCAAGCTGTCAGCTTGGGCTTCGTTGTTCGCGTTGTCCGGTTGCGTTTCCCATGCTGCCTTCTGAGTTTTATCGGCGAGCGTCGGTTTCTTCTTCCGGCGCACAATGTCGGGTTGAGCTAGCACACTTCCTTTCCGAGTGCGCTGGCCCTCCTTCTTCTCGATTTCGACGTGCAGCCGCCGCCCGGCATACACTCGCTCGTCGGCCACACGGGTCTCTTCCACCTCTTCGAGATAGAACAACCGCTCGCAATACGCGAGCGCGTGCAGTGACATGATGCGCAATGGTTGGGCCATAACTAGACTCCTAACGATCCTGGAGTGCAGCGACTCGTCGCCGCTTTTTCAATTCGAGAGTTGGCAAAGTCATTCTCTTCGGCCTCGCAAGTTCGGACTATCTTCAAGTGCCGTTAGGCACGAAATGTTTATAGAACCGACGCGACCCCAATACCTCGCAGCCCATTTATGGGCGGCAGAACATCGCGCTCCTACAGAGCGCCGGGTGATTTCCAGAGTCGCGCAAACTATAAACATTGCGCCGCTCTGCGGCTGAAAACTCATTGGACTTGCTTCGCATCCCTTTAGTCGGGCCTATCAAGTTTACCTCCAGAATGGGAAAGGGAAATCCAGGCTGTCTCCGGCGGAGATTGTCTTTCTTCGGTCAGAAAGAACAGCAGCCCCCTTGAATCCGCACCCGTGTTGTAATCTGTCCACACCGATAGATAGTGCAATCGCTCTCGACGCGAGAGTCTTTCTCCCTTGAAAACATCGAACCAGCGACACGAGGCGGGAGTCTGGTGTATCTCAGCCCTTTCAAGAAAGAAATTGTTGTCTCCCATGAAAGGCAAGCCCCAATAACTAAGAGTTGAAGGGTGACGAATGCCCTTTTCTACAGATTCTTCAAGCGCGGGATGATCGAGGCCAACATAACCCTCTAAGTCATAGAGTACTTCTCGCCAGAAAGGCCGAAGGTTGAAGTTCCCGCCTTCGTCATGTGCTAGTTCACGTTTGCCATCGATCAATTGTTGGAAGATTCGTCCTTTCTTTGGCGGATGCCTCCTTCCAATAACAATACGCGCGTCAGCAAACTTTTCCTTATCTTCGCGCTCGATTCCCGCAAGTCCTAGTAGCAGCCCATACGCTGCTGAGTGGGTAATGAAGTCAGCCGTGGGAGAGAGTTCGAAGCTCTTGAACGGTCTGAAAGCGGCGAACGGAGCTTTGAAATATATGAAACGCATCAGGCCTCCGTTTCTAAACCAGCGCCTTTTATCAAGGCGTTGATGGCGTCAGTCGCACTATTAAACAGATTAGCTTTCGAAAGACCAGTTCCTTCTTCTAGTCCCGCTCTTTTGTCCGTATTCTTGCGAGCTTCCTCTTGCTGGTGGGCAAGCGCCTTGAGCTCCTCATTGTCTTTTACAATCCGTCCACCTATATAGAAATCTTCCCCTTTCAGTTCTCCGTTTCTGAGAGAATCAAGAAGTTCGCGTTGACTATCTTCTGGTTTAAGTTTGAACCCGTAGAGATCGAAATCTGGCGTTCGTCGTGCAGTCAAACGAAGGATGATGGAAACCGGACCAAATGGAAACATCGTGCGTGCGTGATTGCCGGCGACGCCGTTTAGCTCACCGATAGCCCTCAAAAGATGCGCGGCCCATTTTTTCCATTTCTTCTCCTGTTCCGGCTTATCGTCCCGAAAGTCGTTGAGATTTAGCCCAAACGGATACTGATATGCTGTAACGTGCACCTCTCGGTAGATAATTCCAGAACTGCCCGCGTTCTTGAAAGGGCTGTCTTTGATAACTGGCGATTGGTGCATCGTTGACCTTTGTGAGAAAGGTTCAATTGAAACCGCATAGTTGACCCGCAGGGCGGATTCACCTTGAAACTCTTTACCTTCCTTATTGCTCAAAGCAAGGAATCCAAATAATTTGTCGTCTGCAAACTCCCGCGCATTGGGAAATTCATCGTAATGCACCGTAAGCTCTCTCTGGCTTTTCAACCGTGAGCGATTCGACTTTAGGCCGTCCTCACGCAGCATCTCGCGCAGTCTATTACGAATCGATTCTGCGCTGAACACGGTGTGCTCGCCATCTGCATATTTCAACGTTTGCAAAACGGAACGATTGTCCTCGGTGTCGCCGCGATAGTTCGAAGCGGGCAAGGCGTCGGTTAGTACCGTTCCGAAGACGTTGTTTCTCTCTTCCTGATTATTCATGATTTGCATCCTCCTCCTGTCCTTTGTGAATTCTAGCTTTCTTCCGTCTGATCTTTTTCGGCAATATCTTCCGGCACATCCTCTGTGGCTCGGGAACTGGCCTGAGAGCCAACTGCCGAAATTGCCATTAGGGTCAACCTTCTGCCGCTTTCCCATTCTTTACCTTCATAGAAGCGTTGCAGTCTCAAGGCGTCTTCAGACTTAAGCTTTTGGGGAGCACGGAAGAAAGTTTCAGTGAAGGCATTCGCGAACCTTCTGTCCTCCCGCATGCCGCGGAAGTCTATGAACAACTTCTCAACGACCTCTCCAACCGCTTGGTTGTATCGGGTCATGAGTTCGTTTTCACCACGCGTAAGGGATTCCTCGTTGCGTCTTTTCGCAAACAACGCATTGATTATCTTGGGATCAATGGGCGGCTGAGCCTTCTTGCAAGCTCGCCAGTGAATATAGTTCCGCGCAACACGCCAGAACAGATATGGAATGGTTGGCTCTTCGTTCATTGGCTTTCTATTCTCCTTCTCTCGGATGATTTTGAATTCGGCGTAAAGACTTTGTGCCATCGTCTGGCCATGCGGATTGAAGTATCGGCCCTTCTTAGTCTGGGATTTGGTTGCAACGAACAACTCTAGCGGGTAACGCGCAACTAGCTGCTCGAAACCTTCGTACAGTTGCTCGCGAGGCTCAGCTAGAAAGTTCTCTACGAGCAACGCGCGGAAAGACATTGAGGCGACTCTTCGAGCCAATAAGCGGTTGTACTCACTCTTCATTTGAGTCGTGAGAGACTCGCTTACAATTTCACTGACAATTCTCTGTTTCCCTTGTTCGTTGAAAATGTAGACCTCAGCGCCCCGAGTGCCTATCTTGTCTCTAACTCCGCGTACTAAGCGCGGCGCGATATAGAACGCAAGCATTGCTTCCAGCGGTGTCGCAATGTATCTGCCGTCGTCGAAGAGTCGACCTTTCGGGGCGGCCTCCATGGTCCCCAGGCAGTCTATGAAGTCATCAACGAAAGCGGCTCCGTCTATAACGTCAGGTACCACTACTATCGGCCAGTGGAACTGATACCTGAGCACGGTTTCTTTGGTTGCTTTGTCTTTGTCCGCCTTCAAACTTACTGGCGTGAAGTGCGATGCCACGAGTGGCCAAAAGTGCATCAACAGCATTGTCTTACTTTGCTCTTCAACTCTCACGCCCTTCAAATTTCCTCCTGCGCTTGGGTAGAACTGTTTCTTGAGCGCGATGGATTCCCCCTGCAGCAAAGCCTGCCATAGTTCGTCTATCGTCTGGCTTTTTTGGTCGTCTGACGGGAGTTTGAAGATGAGTCTTGTCTTAGGAACACAAAAATAAGATCGCCAAGCGGCCTCCCTAGTGTGTTTCTGCCAATCCTCGTTCGCCTTGAAAACCTCAAAGTGCTGAAGCCTCGGTTTCGGATCGAGGTAAACAAACTTTCCTTCTTCATGAGGCCATTTGCACACGTATCTTTTTGGCGGCGGCAGCTTCTTGGTTTTGCCCTTATCGGATGCCTGGTCGAGTAGGGTTGTCTCTTCTTTCTTAGGTCTGTCCCTTTCTTTGTATTCGACTCCGCTCTCTACTCGGATGCCTCGATATCTCGCTCTCATCAACGAATAGAAGCTTGCTTTATCAAATCTGATCGTAATTCCACGGCCACCGTGTATCGGTTCGTACTCCGGGATGATGTGCTCCCACTCTTCTGAGTCGGGCGCTTCTTCGCGCAGAGCTTCCATCGTCTTGATCTGTAATAACAATCCAGCGATTCCTGCTCGATGGAGGGTCGTCAATTCTGGATTCAAGGGATCATATTGAATCGGCTCAAGTGCTGTTTGTGGTTCTTTTCCTTTTGCCATTCATTTCTCCCTCAATCCATAAGTTGCGTCGTACTCTAAGCGGCGTACCTCTTTTATATCGGGTACTACAGGTAACCAAACATCGCTCCGACGTTCCGTTTCGCACCATTTTCTCGGCGCTTGCAGAATTAGTCCTGCGCTCTTACTGTCGCGCTTGCGTCGAAGGTTCTGAAAGTCTTTTAGTCTTGACTCAAGGAGAGCCGACACGGTGAATTCATCTGTGTCGCGAAAATCATTTCCGCTGTACGACTCCCACATTGCCATTGTGAACAGACAGCGTTTGCCAGGCTCTTTGGTTTCGCTAATTGTTTCAAGGGTAGAAGCAAGTTCTGACTGTCGTATTGGTGCGGCGACATTAATCGCAGCGATCAAATCGCGGCCAGTTTGTACCGCTTCCTCTTCGTAGGGATTCGAGTTAGGCGCGTCATAAACAAACACCCTGCCGTGTTTTTCAGGTGCCTGACCCTCAATACTGCGGTTGCAGCGCCCCATGCGTTGAATGAGAGAAGATGCAGGGGCAAGTTCCGTAATCAGAAGATCGGCATCGAGATCCAAACTCATCTCGCACACTTGAGTGGTAACAGCAATCACTCCATCTTCCCCTGCGTCCTGAAATCTACTAATCACCTCTCGATGACGATCGAGCCGGTCTTCGTACATAAAGCGGCTGTGATAACAGAGGGTTTCGGCAGATTTCAGTTCCCTGGCGATTCTTATGCAACGGTCAACCGTATTTACGACCCATAGAATTCTGAGCTTCTGGCGCTGTGATTCTCTCGCGAGGTCCAGCAGACTACTCGGGCAAAGCAGAACGTCACCCAGCCGATGAGCGTCATCTTCTTTCCATTTCAGCCCACGGTATTCAACACAGTATCGCTGGAAGTCCGCCGATTTCTGGAGTTCCTCAAGCCGCTTCATATCGCCCGGCTGGGGGTAAATCGTCAGCTTAGGAAAAGCTCGCTCAAGCTTCTCACGGCGTTGTTTCTGAAGCGATGCTGTCATCAAGAGAACAGGCGCGTCGAATTTTTGCAGAAACTCCATCAAGGCATCAAACATCGCATAATCGAAGCTGTGTATCTCGTCAATGACAATGATGCTACGTGCCAAGACAGGCAATAGACACAACGATGAATAGTTATTTTGCAAGAAGCTCAAGAAGGCATCAGCGGTTGCACTGAAGATCGCGTCGGGCCAGTATCCGAGTGCATAGAGTCTCTGATCGACGGCGTACTTGTTTTTGCTGCGCTCGTCGTCCGGATTCTTGAACATTCCTTCCAAGTCAAAGGCGGCGCGGCTATGAACCAATGCGGATTCCTCGTCATGCGAGGCATAGTCCTTAAAGCCTTCCGTAGCTGTTCCGGTAGTGGGATAAAGAAAGACGACCTTCCAGCCAGGTCTATCTTGAAGCTGTTGTTTTATCCAGAGATAAGCCGCTAGTGTTTTACCTGACCCGCAAGGTGCGAGAAGCAAGGCGCGTTGCCCGAGTTTCCACATTTCTTTCTGGAAATCATTCTCTTTGAATTCAGAGATGTTCTTGCCTTTGGCCTTTTGGCGACTCACAACCTCAGCTTTTCGCTTTTCAATCAACGTCTCAATCGCCTCAGAAGTTTTGCCGCGTTTGAGAGACCTTATTATCCACTCGTCAATGGATAACGGCTTCTCGTCTGTCTCTGGCTGCGTCTCTGTTCGTCGTAGGCCTGATGCTACTGCGTCGGCAGCAAAGAAAACAGTTCTAGCTGCCCACAACAAACGCAGTCGCGCATCTTGCTTTCTGAGACACGTGACCAATTCAACCAGTTCATCAATAATTTCTTCGCGAAACTGCTCAAGGCAAATATCAGCGTCTCGATCAAAGAAACTCCACCTTTTGGGAATCGTGAAGGTCGGCGTTGGCACTGAGTTGTCGATGAGACACAAGCTTTCCAGCAGTTGCATAAACTGAGCATGACTCGCTGAATCAGCGCAGACTTCGAAGTCCTCATCGTTCAGAGACACGGCGAAAACAGGGATGCGTTTTCCTTTGGTGGCACGATTGTCCTCGCTGTCGGTTTTCAGATGATGGCCCGACACGATCAGCCTCGCCAATTCGTAATCAGCGCCAACAATACTCTGGAGCCATGCCTTCACGTTGGGCAGACTCATGAGCAACGTCGACAGATGTTCGTGACGGATCGCTTGATCTCTGCGGCGCTTCGTTATCATCGCCTGAAAGCCATCATTCGCTTTACCGATGTCATGACAGAAGGCCGCCAGTGTTGAGGTGGCCTTGAGGCTGGGCATCTGATCATCAGTAAGTTTAAAGAATCTTTGCAGGTCAGGCCCTATTGTTTCAATGATTGTCTTAGCGGCATTAACCACGTCAAGAGTGTGTTGGGCCAGCAGGCACCCCGGCTCAAGCTTGCCATGTCGATCGAATCTCTCAGACTTTGCCAGCAACTCCGTCGGGATTTGCTCTCTGGAGGCATTCATAGTTTGTTTAGCCCACGTCCGATATTTGCGAACTCCTATTACCTATTATGGGATTGAAGATACCGCAGCCCATGGCGCGCCTGCCGCCGACGCCGAACGATTGCAGCTTCAGCGAATCTTCATCATTCAAATCATGCACGGCGACGGAGAATCCGACGACGAACTTTCCGTGGATGCTTACGATGCGACGGCGGTAGCGGCCTTGTTCGTCGTGGGGTAGTTCGGCTGTGCCTTTCACGTCGAGTGAATCCAACTGCCGGTTGACTGCTTCTAGGAATGGATCGGGTTCGGTGAACTTTTTGATTGTCACGACGCGCGCGTAGAGCGACGGCGCTGGCTCAAGCCGGCGGGCGACGGGAAGACCGAGGCGAATCAGGTGACCGCCGATGTCAAGGCGTTTTCCGGCCAGGGGCAGCACATCGCGGTAGTGGTCCGCGGGAATGCGCAGGCGGAAGGCTGCGCTGTTAGTGGAACGCAAGCTAACAGCTTGCGCCACAGGGAGCGCGATCAAACCAGGGCCTGACGGGAAGCCGCTGATGAACTCAATCCCGAGCCAATCGACACTATGCAACGCGGGAAAGGCTCGCGAGATCGCGGAGTACACCAGGTAGCCGTGGTCGGCGGGCAGTTGCTGACCTTGAAGGGGAAAGCTGATGTTGACGGAAGGTGCGCCAGAAGCGAAGGCCATCTCTGATGCCGAACTGGCTACCATATGATCCTCCAGAGAAAGGGTTAATAGGAGGTGCTTACTCGGAGTGTGAGAAGCAGGCACTGGGAGCAAAGCACTTGATTATGGCGTGGATGGTACATCGGCCCAGTGAACGAGTAAAGCTTCAGGGACGATGTCCGGCAAGAAACCGCCTATGACTTCAGGCGCGTTCCGCGGCTTCCTTCGGTTCGACCAGAATGTTCCGGGAGCGCAGTAAGCGCACGAGGCCGGGAGCGGAACCCCAGGATGACGAAGGGTAAGAAAACCGAGCGCGCGAAGCGTGCGATAGCGCCAAAGCTGCGATCTGCTCATGATGAACGGCTGCCGCCCACTTCGCGGGCTCTTCCTTTGTACTCCAACGATCCTGGGGTTCCGCTCCGCTCCACCCCAGGCTTTATGCTATCGCCGCGCTTCGCGGGCTCAACCTAAGGCAAGCGGATGATTCAAAATCTACCAGGCAGTCGCTACAACGCCGCTGCTCGTGATCTGAGTATCGCGAGTCAGTAGCGTCGCCTTGGTCCGCCGCGCATCGGCGGCGATCATCCGGTCGTGCATTTCCGGACAAGACTACAATCGTTCAGTTCTTTTCCGGCAGTCAAAGATGTAGAATCAGGCTCAAGGAGTGAGTCACCAATGTCGAAGAGAATCACAACACTAGACGATGCCGCGTCGGTCTCGTTGCCACCGGAAGCGGTCGATGCATTGGGCGTCGGCAAGGGGGGTGAACTCGACATTGAAATTGTCGGACGGGCTCTGGTCGTTCGCTCCGTCGAGGAAGCGCAGCGCTCCCGTGACTTCGCCAGCATATTCGAGTCGGTTCTGAAGAGACGCCAGAAAGCCTATGAGCAGTTGGCAGAAGGTCCTGATTAGATCCCCGGCGACAACCGCATGAAATTCCCCGACAAATTGGATGTGTTGACCGCACATGCCCGATTGATTGCGGAAACAGGAGGAAGCGTCGGCCTACGGGATGAAGGTTTGCTTGAGTCTGCCCTTGCCGCTGCCGAGAATCGCCACGGTTATGAAGCTGCTGATCTTGTCACTTGCGTTGCTACGTATGCATATCACTTGACGCAGGCACACGCCTTCATCGACGGGAACAAGCGAGTTGCGGCGGCAGTCACAGAAACATTCCTCGAAAGCAATGGAAGTCGACTAGCGATGACTGATGAGGAGATTGTCCGGTTATTCCTGGATATCGCCGCTGGCATACTAAGCCGCGATGAAGTAGAGCGATTGTTTCGGGCGAGGATCGGATAGTGAGTTCTCTGCAATTTGATTGAATGCGTTGGCGATCGTCGATTCGATCGCGATTTCCGTCACCGCCCTACATGCGTCAAAGTCGAGCGTGTGAGATGGGTAGAATGGCAGCAAGACAAACTGCTTGCTTTGGGCCAGGCGCGTATATTTAGTCCGGAAGTCGAGTGGCCAGCCTTTCTTCTCATTCAGATAGTAGTGTTCGGCTATGACGATGGAGCGATCACCGGCTCCCAGAACACCAGCCTACAGCTTAGTCTCGATCGTCAGCGCGGGAACACATCCTGCTTTGATAAGCGGTGTTCAGAGTACCGACTTTAGTCGGGTTTTTGTTAAGCGAGAAAGAACCCAACTGAAGTTGGTACTCTAAACGCCGTCAAATACAGGACGCCACCCATTCACCTGCAAGACCGGTTTTCAAGAGCGCCGAAGCTCATATTGATTGCCTCTCGTTTACGCTTTGGGCTAAACTCTAGCACATGAGTACGACTCAATATCAAGTCCTTGTTCGGAGCGGATCCGCCGATCTGTTTGTGGCCTCAGTGCTTGGTATTGAGGACTGCGTTGGGGAAGGACGGACGAGAGAAGAGGCGATTGCCAGGGCCAAGGCGGCGCTCGTCGACAGGCTTGCCCGCGGAGAGGTCATCACTATCGATGTCGAGAATGGTTCGATGTCGGCGGCTAACGTGTGGAGAGAGGAAGCCGGGCGGTTTCGTGACGACCCAACCTTCGATGAATTCGTCACTGAGACCCAATCTGAAAGGCACAATCTTGATTCGGAAGACCCAGCATCGTGACCCTTTTCGTCCTTGATACTGACCACCTGAGTCTCTACCAGCGAGACTTCGAGCCCTTACTCTCCAAACTCCTATCTCATCCTCCAAACGAACTTGCAATCACGATCGTCACGGTCGAAGAACAGTTGCGAGGCCGATTGGCACAAATTAGAAAAGCTACTTTATCGTTCCGTTAGCTTGCGGCATTGCCACGATTACAACCTCACCTTCCTTCATACTTCGGGTTTGCCTCTTTGATTAAGTCTAATGAGTATTCCGGCTCATCGTTTCCATAAGCACGTTCCAAGTTTGCCAAAGAAAAGCGCGTCCAATCTTCTCGTTCTTCGCTTTGCGTTTGAATCACACTAACAACCAGTTTTGTGTTTGGTGTAAGTTCGTAAGGCTCGTCCAGTAAGATTTGTTTGCCGTCAAAATGAGCCTGTAAAGTGACAATTTCCATAGCTTTCAACTCCTACAGTTATCTTACAATTGCTTCCGTTCAAATCAAAACTCTTGGGAGAAAAGAGAAGCCTAAACTTCTGGATCAGCCTACGGCTTAGTCTCGATCGTCGGCGCGCGAACACGATCCACGAAGCCGCACTAAATCCCACTAACTGACACGAAATGGCCCTTCTTGTTCGAGTTGTTTCGTGTGATTTGGTGGATCAAAGTGGTACGAACACAATCAAGTTGTCCCACTCGCCTTCGAAGCTGCAGGCGGTCAGCACTTCGAGTTCAGCGATTGCCTGGCCAATCGGTAACTCCTGAGGGACAACAAAGACGCCGGCTACCGGCTCGCCCTGCCTGATGCGAAGGTATGCGTGATCCGGCATCGTGTTGACATCATGCGTAACGACGGTGCGACGCTGCTGAGCCGCCCAATCCAATAGCTCGGGATCCGGAGCTTCGTCTAATGCTGCTTGCAGTGCGGTTACTCCATCAACGTCCGGAAGACGCAGGAACAGACCGCGGAGGATGTCGCGATTGAAATCTTGATCGAATAAAAACCGAAGCATCAGGAGGCCTTCTGCCGCTCGGCTTGTCGAGCCTTGATTCGTTCGCGCATCTCATTGAGCCCCTGCTGCTGCAAGGGATCGGTGGAGATACGTTCGCGCAAAACAGCGGCAGAACGCTCTCTATCCGCGAGATAATCGTCGACCTCTTCCTGATGATTAAGGCAGTAGGCAATGCAGGAGTGAATATCAGCCAGGCGCAGTCCGGGAAATCGCAGGGCTATCTCCTCTGTCGTCGCGCCGTGGCGATAGTGATAGATCACTGAATCCAGGCTTACGCGCGACCCGGCAATCCTGATCGTTCCATCCGGCGTTACTGTCAGCGGGACCTCTTGGGTGGTTTCAACAATTGCCATGACGCGAATTATAGTCGGTTTTCCACTGCGGGCGAAGCGTCAGTAGCGTCTTGCCGGGTGTGACCAGGCCTTTGATCGCCGCCTCAATCAACATTTGGCGATGCAGAACCTCGGCGATGATGATCGTTGTCAGGTACGCTTGAACTTCTTCGTTGGCGACGCGTTGGAGGAAGCCTTTGGAATCAGCGGATGTTCCCGCGATGTGGCGATGTGATAGAGGAGGATGTTGGCGTCAACCAGACACGTCGAATTCGCCGGAAGCAACTTAATATCCACTGAATTCTTCGTCTCGGCCAGTTGTGCGAGTGCGCCTCGATCCAGCCCTTTGATGGCGCCGAAGGTTTCTTCCACGATGGACAGCGCTCTTTGCTTACGACCTAGCTTGACGATGGAGCGATCACCTGCTCAAACAAGACTCAAGACACCAGCCTACCCGCTTAGTCTTCGATCGTCAGCGCGACACGATCCACGAAGCCACACTAAATCCCACTAACTGACAGGAAATGGCCCTTCTTGTTCGAGTTGTTTCGTGTGATTTGGTGGATCGTTCCCTCCGATCGCCGAGCCCGTGAAACCACGACTTCTGTAACAGTATGTTTCGACCGTATGCGACACGCTGTCCATGACAAAAGTTTCGTTCATGAATAATCCGGGCTAGATACAGCTTGATCTCATACTCAACCAGGCCGAGCCGCACTTGATCGAGCCAGCCGCGTCTGCCCAACACGTTGCGCGTGAAACTCTCATGCGCTGCGAAATAAACAGTCACGTCGAACGACTGAGAATCGTGGTCGTTTTCTTTTCGACAGTGAAGAGAACCCGATAGCGCCGCACAATTAGTTGCCGGACTTCGATACCGAGGTCATCGCTTTCAGGTGCAAGCGGGCAACTCAGCGGTAGTGAAGTCAAGCGTAACTTAATGGCGCGTTGCAGTTCCTGGGCCCAGGCTTTTGCTTGTTTGTCGCCCCAGACTCGGCGACCCCATTGATAGGATGAACTAATGTCTGTTTCAGCGTCCGGATGGAAGATAACGGAGTACTTTTTCATCAGTCTTCGGTGGGAATCTTATTCGCGGCGAAGAACTCGTTGAAAAACTCATCTGCCGTTCGGCCTTTCTTGCTGTCGAGGGAGGCCAACCGTTGCCGCAGCACCGCAATAGTTTCGGACCGCTCTTTGAGATCGAGCAGACCTTGGTAGCCCTCGGCATCCTGCACGACAACGGCTGCTTTGCCATTTATAGTCAAGACAACTGGCTCTTTGGTCTTCTTCATCTGGCGCATGACTTTGTTGCTATCGCGCTTAAACGTTGACAGGCTCATAATGTCTCGCGCAAGTTTCATGGTTACACCTCCTGTAGATAAATTCGCAGTTAATTTGACTACAGACTAAGTGTAGAAGACAAAAAGATCAAGGGCGAGGCATTGACGACTGCGGGCTCAGCCACGTTGGAGTTCTCTCTCGAGATCGGCAAAGTCGACGACGAAGGCGTCTTCGCCTTCGCGCGCCAGGGCGAGTAGGAAGTCAGTGCGATCCACCCAACACGTTGCGGGTGAAACTTTCTTCCGCTGCGAAATAAACAGTCACGTCGAAAGAGTAGCCCCGGCCTTTCTTTCTCATTCAGGCAGTAGAGTTCGGCTATGACTATGGCAGGTATGCTGACGTGAATTGAACGTTGGGTAAGTGAGCAATGTTTTTCTGTTGGATTCAGGTTCGGTAGAACACGTCGAAATCGTCAAATTCAATGAAAAGATACCTCCCGTTACTGCAGGTGATTCTGACAAAAAGCTCCCTCAGGTTACGGAACGCGTTCCGCCGCTTCCTTCGGTTCGACCAGAATGTTCCTCGAGCGCAACAGGCGCACGAGTCCGGGGGCGGAGCCCTTTGGTTTGGAGACGAACTTGCGCTCGGTGTAGTGCACGTCAACCTTTGGATCTTTGCGCGCCTGCGAAAACTGCGCGGCGAGTTGTGCGGCCTCGATGATCGTGCGGTGGGGGACTTCTTTACGAGTCGCATTGCGGACGACGACGTGCGATCCGCCATAATCAGCCGCGTGCAACCAGAGATCATTCGGCTTCGCTACCTTGAAAGTCAGATAATCATTATCGCGCGCCGCGCGGCCCACCAGAATTTCAAAACCATCGGACGAAATGTAGCGGCGAACGCCGGGAATCTTCTTTTCGGGCTTGCGCCTCGATCCACCCGCTAACGCAGGTGGTACTGACAGAGCCCCACCCGCTGACCGTGCTGACAAAGCACGCGGCGCGGACAGAGCCAGGAACTTTTCCAGCGCAGTCTCGTCGCGCCCGGCGATGATCTTTTCCAGCGATTCATGTTGCGAGTTGAGCACGTCAAGTTCCGGCCGAATCGCTTCGATGCGAATAGTAATTTGCTTCACCGCTCGCTTTGACCGCGAATACAGCGCGAACCGGCGCGATGCTTCTTGCTGAAGGCTCAACTGCTCGTCAACTTCAATCTCAATCGGCGAGGCGTCGTCGGTAAAGTAGTCGATCAGCACGACTCGCTTTCCGTCTCTCGTAGCTGTACTTAGATTTGCCAGCAAAAGATCGCCTAAGTGTTTTTGCTGTGCGGCGCCGGCGTGGCTTGCCAGGTCCTGTTCGAGCTGTTTGAGCAACTTCTTTCGCTGCGTAATCTTCTTTCGCAAATCGGCGCGCGCCACCGCGGCACGATTGTCGAAAGCTTGTGCGACGAGTAGGGAACTGAAGTGGGCGTCGGCGGCTTCGGAAGCGGATCGATCATCGGCGCTGGTTTTGATTCGCTCAGCGTCTGTGGTCGTGGCTCGCGGGCTGCCGGTGGTCGGGGGCGGTTGATAAGCCTCACCAACCTTTTGGCCGGGACCTCTCCCCGGGCGGGCTTGATGTGTAATCAAACCCTCAGGATCGATCAGAAAAAGGTTTGCGGAACGTCCGGTCAACTGGGCGATCAGGTCCAGGTCTTTTGTCGCGCCTAACTCGTCTGCTCCAGAGAAGTGAAACCGGACGATTCGATCATCGGGATCCTTCTCTATGGATCGGATTGTTGTGTCAGATAACTCCTTTCTCAGTCCCTGGGCGAATTGGGTCGGCGCCACGCTTTGCTTCTCGAGATCGCGAGCGCGGCGTTTTACCAGATACATTCTGGGCTGAGCCGGCTCGACGCTGATGAAAAGATAACCGTGATCGCGCAAACGAAAGTCGATCACGAGGGACAACGGCCCGAGTTGAAAGATTTTTCCCGGAGCCCGCCCACGGAGCAAGGGCTCGATCTCTGCAACTATCTCGGTAAGGGTCTGGTCGTCCATTTCAGGGAAAGAAGTTAACACAAAAGATAGGTGAGATCGGGCAAGCTGTGGTGAGATTGAACTCCGAACGCTAGAACTCTGAACGCCGAATACTACCACTCAGAAAAAGCAAAAGGCGAAAGCAGAAGCTCTCGCCTTTTCAACAAATGGCCCCTGCGCGCTTTCGATCGGGCGCGCTATCGCGTGCTGTGGGGCGGACGCCCGCGGTCCCAGCTCTAATCCTGAATCACGATGGTTTTCGAAAAACGATCGTGGACGGTGCGGCGATCCGGATCGACCAGCCCGTAGATGACGCCCAGCCCAAAGAACGCCAGCCCAAAGATGTAACCGATCGCGCGCTTCATCGCTTGCCCTCCGGTGGGAATCATACCGGTCTGCAGGTCGATGGTTCGCAGCGAAACCGTTCGCATTCCAATGGTGCGCCCGGTTAAGGCAATCGAAACGGTGAGATAAGCAAACATCAAAACTATTGTAATGCCGCTCATCAAGCCGATTATTCGCGGGTCGGCCCAGTTGCCGTCCACAAACTCAATTGCCGCCGCGAAAGGACAGGCCAGCAGGGTGACCAGGATGAGATCGAGAGTTCCCCCGATAAACCGGCGCTTGAACGGAGCGCTCTCAGTGCCGGTGTCGGATGCGATCGGAGGCACGGAAAGACATGTTTCGAGGTAAGACAACGCGACGTGATCCACGCCATCGGAAATCACTCGCACGGGTTTGCGTCCTGTTGATTCGGCCTGGGGTTTTGATGGAGCGACTACCGTCAGCCTTGGTTTGCTCTCGACCGGCGCCGGTTCGTCAAAACCGGGTTCTGGTGTTGGCTCTGCAATATTGTCAGCTACAGGCGCCAACGCCGGCGCCGTAGCCGCGGCGGTGAATCCCGTGGCGACATGGTCGGTGCGTCGCGCTCGCTCAAGACGTTCGAGCGCCTTCGAAACGATCGGATTTCTCACCGGTTGTTCCAAATCGGGAACCAGCTCAAGCTGGGCAGAGGGCAGCACGCACGAAACCAGACCAGCTTCCTGCGCCGCTGCCAGCTCTTCCGCGGCTTCGCGCGCTTTGCGCTCCTGTACTTCACGCACGCGCTGATTTAATTGCTTGCGCCATGCGGGCACCGTCTTTGATGTGCCGGGGAACTCGATGAGCGTCGACGTTTGCTGCCTTCCACCGGACTGATCGAGGGGTTCGTCGACTAAACCTTCGAGCCCTCCGTCAGAGATGATTGTTTTGGTGGACGGATTTGGTAGAGGTTCTTGCATCATGGATCGTGACAGAGATACGGGGCAGTATCTGAGTTGTCATTGAGAGCGACATGGCAAGCTTGCCTTCGCAAGTGCCTTCTGTCAGCTCAGTAAATCAAACCAGGGGATGGGCAGTGATCCAAGCGAGCCCATAGCCCTTTGCGCGGTCGAGCCGGATGGTATCAGACTTTACTTTAACTCGTCAACGAGAAAATATAGCAGGGCTTGAGGTTGGCTGTGACATAGACTTTAGTCTGTGTGGCTTCGAATGACGGGTATCACAGACTGAAGTTAGTGACATTAGAGGGGCTGGCGGCCGGCGAATCCGGTCTCGACATCGTGCCACCATCCGAGTTGATCACCTTCGTCGGCCTTCCAACAGAGCAGCACGACGCGGCCGTCACGCATTGACGGAAAATCGATTAGTCCCTGTGAATAATCTTTCAGTTGCACGCCGAGGCCCTCCAACTTTCCAGCCCCCAGGGATAGATCAATCAAGAGACGCGCATATTGTGGCCCCCGGACCATCCCGCCGCCCCCGCCTTCGGCGCCTTCGGCGGCGTGCTTGGCCGTCGTTCCAAATGAGATCAAACGGCGGTGCGACCGCTGAATCGACTTTACGATTGGTCGAACGCTTGGCAGTAAGGAGTTTGCTTCTTCGATGGTGAAAAGCTTCATAACGATTACGGCCCGAGCGCGTTAACCGTTTCGGGATAACGCGCCGGCTGCTTGCGTAACGAAGCTTATTCTACTTGTTTGATGATGCCGGCGCTACTGGTTGGCCGCGGCCTGGTCGGTATCGCTCTTTGGCATGAAGTAGCCGCGTCGCGAACTTACTTCGAGTTTTCGCTGCTTGCCTTTGGCGTCGAGCGCCTTAACTCGCACCGCGAGTTCATGCATGCGCCCGTCGTCTTTTTCCTCCTGGCTGAGCGCGAAACCCAAACTGTATCGCGCGGTCAGATTGCCGATGATCTTTGCGAGACCCGCGCCATAGTCGCTGGTGCGATTGACACGCACGGCTTCGCCGCCACTCTGTTGAGCGAGATGTTTGGCGCTGCCATAGAGACTGACGCCCATCCAGCCGGCGATCGGTTTCCCAATCGGCAGCAGGAACTTGAATAACGTTCGCAGATCGACGGTGAGGGAATTAAAGATCGCATTTGAGCGAATCAGGATCTTTTCGGTGGCGTCACGGTCTTCGTAAAAGATCGGGGCGATGCCGTCTGAAACCCAGACGACTGTTGCCTGCGAGTTGGGTCGATCCTGCTCAGCCGTGCGCGTCGCGTCGCGGACCGCGGCCGCCATGTCGTATACGTCATTCAACTCGATCGTGACATTGCCACTACTGCTTACACGTTTCAGATTTACTGATCCGTCCTTCATTACCGTTCGGGTCACCACCGCACCATTCTTGCCTTTGATGGTTTCCGTTTCGACTATGTCTTCCGATTTCGGGGTGGCCTGCACAGTCTCATTTGGTTTGGCGTCTTTCTCTTCGGCCTTGTTGGTTTCCGAGCCGGCACTGACTGAGATGCTGCCACTGCTTTGTTGTTGTGCTGTCTGCGCAGTCTTTTGTTTGTCCTTTTCATCGGCAACGTTATCCGGCTTTTCGACAAATTGTGGGACCCGAGCCAGCGCCGCCGCTATTTGCACTCGATCGTTTGTAAAGGTGGTAAGCCAAACGCGCTTTTCACCCTCGCCAATATTCATCGCCATGATGCCCACTTCATCACCGGGCGGCAGCTTGGCCAGCTCGTCGGTCATCGCCTTTAGAATCTCCGGACGTTTCAGGAATCTACCCGCGCCGTCTTCGCGACAATCAAGGATGATTACCATCGCCAGAGGCTTGCGCGCCTGGCCTTCACGAGTGAAGTAAGAGATGGTGCGCGGCTTGCCATCATCGAATAGCTCGAAATTTTCCGGCTTGAGATCAGAGATCGGGATGCCGGTCTTCTTGTCTTTGACCAGCGCATCCATGAAAACGACGCGCGTGCGCACGCGAATGGTGTCGGCGACTTCCTGCGCTTGCGCCGCCGGCACTGCGAGCAGGGCGAGCAGCAGAATTGCGCAAAGGTGCGACGGCCGGAGGAGAGAGAGCAGACTCTGCTCGATGAGATTTGCCTTGTGGCTATGCTTTGCTTGAGATGTGTTTGGCCTGAAAGAGTTCATTGTTTCTCTCCTGAGTTAGTAGTCCTTAATGGTCGCATCTTCGGTAAGGGTCTTGCCCATTTCGTTCGGATCTTTCATTAGCTGAGCCAGTATCTCAGGCGCTACGGTTGCCTGGACGACAGTTGCTTCGTGCCGCTCGATGGTGACGACCAGGACGTGGAACTTGTTTCCGGCATCGCGAATGTAAATGTAGGCCTGCTCTTCGTCCTTCGGCGCCAGGGTCTGCACCAGTGGCGACCACTCTCGTTCCAGCGTCGTCTGCATCAGTGCTTTGAAGGTGGCGATCTGGCCACGCGAGTCAAAGTTTTGATCCTCAAAGAAGGCAACGCGCACGCTCCCGGCTTCAGCCAGGCGCTTATAGTCACCGCCTTTGATTCGCGCGCCCGTGCGTACTGCCTTCATCGCGGCGCGCGCCAGCAGCGGTATGCTCTGGTGCTTGACGTGATAGAACCGCTCGATGACCTTGACCACGTCATTGAATCCGTCGCCATGCGCCACAGAAGTTGAGGGCAGGGCACTGAGAAACAATGCAGCGAACAATCCGGCGATCGTGAGCTTTGTCTTCATCGCGGCTAATTCTTCTTCTTAGGCTCTTTTTCAATTCCCAGCTCAGGCACGCCAAACTGACCTTCGAGGCTGGACAGTTTATCGAGGTCGATTGGACCGACGATGTTTACCACGATCAATTCCTTCGGCTCGAAGCTGACTACGGCCAGGCCGCCGATCTCAGCGCCCGTCATGTTCAGATAGACTCCGAGGTTCTCGCTGGCCTTCTTACTCGTGACCGTCACGATTTTGCTCCAGCCGCCAGTACGAAGCTGTGACATCACCGACTCAACTTCGGCTTGCGAATACTCGCCCTCTTTTTCGAACGAGAAGCTCTTGACATAAATGCCCTTCAGGCCCTTGAGCACTTCCTTGATCCTGGCTTCGTCCGGATCTTTGCCTGAGAAGAACTTCCAGGTCGTTTGCAGCAGGCGCTCGTCCAATTTGACGTCAACCGTTTGGCTCGCCTTGTTGGCGAGAACGTCGAGTTGATCAACCTGGAGCCTACCTCCCTGGGCCCGGGCGGTCGCCGCATTGCCCAATACGAGCAGCAGCAAGACCGGCGCAAGTTTCCACGATGTTTGGAAAAAGTTTTTCATAGTTCGTTCATCCTATCTTATGTTGATTGCGAATCATGTTGAGCTGAGGCATACCCTGCGTCTTTCGCTGCGCGAGATTGAGCTTGGCGCTGGCCAGACGCAGGGCGATCAGCACTTGTTCCTTTTCAGCTAGCTCTTCTGCGGTTAACCCAGGCTGTCGAATCTGTGTACGAGTCCCACGGGTCGTGTTGCGAGCCAGAAGACTGCGCGGCGATTCGCGCTCTTGAATCCCCTTTGGTTTGGGGCTGCTGACAGGCGCTGGCAAAGCCTGGTTGTTGGGGGCGACCTGCGGTGGCCCCGCGTTTCTGTTCTGATCAATCTGCTTTGCTCCAAGTGCCGGGAAAGTCTGACGCCGATTGAAACTGAACCAGAGACCCAAAAGGACGGCGCACAAAGCTATCGCGGCGGCAATCGCCATCGCCGGAAAAAAACTTCGGCGGCGATCCACCCGGATGTTGTGCGGAATCTCCAACGGCCGCGGTTGATATCGCAGCGTGCCGAGAGTCTCTTCCAGTTCTTGCACCTCTGGATCAGGTTCACCCGAAGCATCCCAAAGATAATTGTCTTCCATAGTCTCTATCTCCATGCCCTACCTTACGGTCGGGCTACTGCTCCAATCTTTTCGCGCAGCAGTTTCATTCCGCGATGCAGGTTCACTCTCACGGACGCCGGTGTTAGTCCGGTGCGCGCGGCGATCTCCGGTCCGGTCATCCCTTCGACGAATCTTAGGACCAATGTTTCGCGATAGGCTTCCGGCAGACGGCAAATCAAGTCCAGAATCTCTTTAGCAGTTCTGTTCGGCGGCCGATCGACCGCCATCTGCTCTGTGACTTCGACGGTCTCCCGGGAGCCGCGATAGAAATCCATGGCGCGGTTGCGCGCGATCATCGCGATCCAGGGACCAAACCTTGCTGCGTCGCGCAGGGTGTGCAGTTTTCTCAGCGCGTGCAGAAAAATGTCCTGGACCAGATCGTCGACTTCACCGCGAGGCACGCGCGCCAGCAGAATTCCGTGGACCATGGGCGAGTAGATTTCGTACAGACGCGCGAACCGATCGCGCTCGCCGTCAAGCACCGCCTTGACCAGCATGACCTCGATGGGTTGGCCAATTGCTTCAGGTGCTTCAGGCGCGCTGAACGGTTGGGTCATGAGCAGCATGTCTGCGGTTGCTTGAGCCTCTAACATCCCTGCGCCTCTTTGGAAATCCCCGGGTTGATGTCCGACGAACTTTAGTTTGTCGCCGTCTGTGTTCGGCGGCGTTACACGACAAACTGAAGTTTGTCGGACTTTGCGTTTGTCTGACATGGCTAAGACGGGAATCGTGGAGAGAGTGTTAACAGCTGCCGCCGCAAGCGTAGTTGGTTTGGGCGCGGCTTTTCCGAGCCCTGGCTTCGCTGTCAGGACTGGCCCTGGTCTGAAGAAGACATGACTTCAGTTCGCGCTTGCCCGGTTCGTACGTCCGCGGCCGCGAATAGTTTCACGCGCCAGATCACGAGCGTCGAAATCAGCAGCGCCACAGTACAAGCCGCGCCGCCTTCAATACCGTAAGACCCGCCGGTCAGCCAATCGGGTCCGGCGTTCACGGCTTGTAACAAAGGCGCCGGTGCGATCCGTTGAATTCCGCTTACCGGCAATCCGAGTAGAGATGCCTGCGCCCAGTTCCAGGCCCAATGAAGTCCGATCGGCAACCACAGACTCCGCGTCCGCAGGTAAGCAGCGGCGAGCCAAAGGCCGGCCAGCGCGGTGTTCACGAAGGTGAAGCCGGGAACTGCATTCGGATTTTTCAGATGGACTGCGGCGAAGGGAACCGAGGTGAGCAACACGCCAAGCCAGGCGAGGCGCGCGCGCGTCAACGTCTGCAATGGATAGCCGCGGAAGAGTATCTCTTCGGCCGCCGCGGCGAATAGAAACAGCAGAGCCGAGACTGCCAGGGTCTGGCCGATTGGGCCTGCGCCCGCTGGGTCAAAGCGGAAATGAATGCCGCGAGTCGCAGTCGCCAAAAGGGCCGCGAGAAAAAGCGAGGCCGTACCCAGAGCCGATCCGATCCCGAGGTTCTTGAGCCAGCCCGGATGTCGAGAACATCCGAGCGCGGTAAAGGGCAACTCTTCGAGCAGACGTCCGCACGCCCAACCCACGAGTGTCGCCGAAATCAGGATCGATCCATGCCCGGCGACGAAACTCCATGAGCTGCTTGCCAGGTCCGCGATGGAACGATGAAGAACAACAGTAAGGCCCGCGAGCAAAAGGACTTGGCTCAATAGAGCGCAGATCAGGAAGGCCGCGGCAAAGATCGCCAGACGCCACCCGCTGCGGAGGCGCCCTTCTTCATTGATGAAAAAGTTATAGGATTCCATCAGGACGGCGGCATTCTAGCATCTTGGGCCCTGTCGCCCGCGAAAGACGGGTTCCGTTGTGCTAAACTTTCGACTCGCCTGATTCCAATTTTTCGAGCCAACCGGTTTACGTGAGCAAAGCCAGAAATCAACCCGTTAAGGTCGGCGAAGGGACGCCAAGACGTCGGAGCCGTAGAACCGTGCCCTGGCTCCTGGCCGGCATTGTTGCGGTCCTGCTCGCGATCATCGCCGCGCAGCAACTCTTGAATCTGGGAACGGTGGTGCCGCCTGAGACCGGCTCAGATACGCTGCTGCTTTACGCGCTTTCCTCGCTGAATTTCGCGGCTTTCATTGTCTTCTCATTTATTCTGCTGCGCAGCCTGCTCAAGCTGCGCCGCGAGCGACGCGAACGTCAGCTTGGGTCAAGGATTCAAACTCGCCTGCTGGTGTATTTCATTGGACTGAGTCTGCTGCCGATCGCGGCCATGGCCGCGTTCTCGTACCTGTTCCTCAACCGCTCGATCGAAAAATGGATGGGCCGCCTGCCTGAGAATGTGGTCGAGCGAGTGCGCGAACAGCAGCGCGAGAGTCTGACAGCGCAGAATCGAAACCTTCGCGAGACCGCCACACTGCTGGCGACCGTCGTCAAAGGCAGACCCCAGCCGGAATGGCAGTCGACGCTGGACCAGTTGGCTTCGACGGGCGAGTTATCGGCCATCGCGATCCTCTCAGACAGCGGCGAGGTCCTGGCTCACAGCGAAGCCACGGTGCCTGAATCTCAACGTGAGGAACTGAAGGAAGTTCTAAAACGCGCGGGCGAGTCAGGTGAGCCAACCGGTGAAGCGCTGGCCGATGGCAAGGGATTCGACCTGACCGTAGTCCCCGTTACGGCGACGACGCGTTTGGTGTTGGTCCCGCGCCGCTTCAGCGACACCGATTTCAGCGACAGCCTCGCCGGTTCTCAGCGCGAATACCAACACTTGCTCGAGCGACAGCGAAAGGTCCGATTGTTGGGAGTCTCTACGCTGGGCCTGATGACTTTGCTCGTGCTGTTTGCCTCGACCTGGGTAGCGATACATCTGGCTCGCGGACTCGCCGCTCCCATCAAAGCCCTGGCTGAGGCTTCGAAGGAAGTTGCGCGCGGCAACCTTTCGCACCGGGTTGATACGATAGCCGATGACGAACTCGCCCTGCTGGCTGAATCATTCAATCAAATGACAGCCGAGCTCGACGAAAACCGGCGTCACATCGAAGACGGCGCCACGGCTTTGAGAGACAAGAACCTGGCCCTTGAAGAACGGCGAAACTATATCGAGACCGTGCTCGAGTCACTTTCGACCGGCGTCGTGTCGCTGGATCAAAACGATTGTGTTACGACCATCAACACCGCGGCGGTCTCAATACTAAAACTGAGCGAAGCGCCTCCGGCCTGGGCTAAGTTGACCACGCTTTTGAGCTTCGAGGATCGGGTTGTGCTGGAGCGTTTGTTGCGACGCGCTCGACGAGCCGGACGGGCGGCAGAGCAGAATCAACTGACGCGCGGCTCAGTCGGAACTGCGATACCCGTGGCGCTGACTGCGACTGCGTTAAGGGCGGCGTCTGTCGAAGGGGGCGATGGCCGCGGAGTAGTGCTCGTGATGGAAGACCTTTCGGAATTGCTGGCCGCGCAGCGCACCGCCGCCTGGAGCGAAGTGGCGCGCCGGATAGCGCACGAAATCAAGAACCCGCTGACGCCCATCCAGCTGTCGGCCGAACGGATCGCCCGCAACTTTCGGGTGCGCCTGAACGGTACGGTTAATCTCCCGGACGAAGCTGCAGAAGCAGTAACGGGCGACAGCGCTTCGAATGGCAATGATGGTAATGGCCCCGTAGGCCTCGCCCTCACCGAAGAGAATCGCGAAGAACTCACGCGTGTGGTAGAAGAATGCACAACCTCGATCACGCGAGAGGTTGCCGGCTTGAAAGCTTTGGTGGACGAGTTCTCGCGCTTCGCGCGCATGCCGTCTCCGCGAATGGAGCCCGGCGATCTTAACGAAGTCATTCGGCAGGCCGTCCAACTTTACGAAGAGCGCCTTGACGGTGTTGATCTGCGCCTGGCGCTGGAGGAAGACGTGCCGCCGGCGATGCTCGACACGGAGCAAATGAAACGGGTGTTCGTGAATTTGACTGACAACGCGCTCGAGGCGCTTGCGGCCATGCCGGATGGGCGTGGTCTGACAATCAAGACCAGACACGACGTTACGCGCGACGTATTAGTAGCCTCGGTCGAAGACACCGGCGAAGGCATTCCCCCGGGAGATTTCAAGCGGCTGTTCCAACCTTATTTTTCGACCAGGGGGCGAGGTACCGGGCTGGGTCTGGCGATCGTTTCGCGAATCGTTACTGAGCACGGAGGCCGCGTCTATGCGGAAGCTAGCGTGCCACACGGAGCGAGGTTTGTGATCGAGTTGCCGACGGCGAGTGGTTAGTGGTCAGTGGTCAGTAGTTAGTTGTTTCGAATTGTACTTAGACCTTAGAGCTTCGTACTTAGGCGTCTGTGCAAACGGGCTCAAAAAACTAAGCTCAAGAGACTAAAAACTAAGAACCAAGCTCTAAGCTCTAAGAACTAAGCACAGTTGAGTTATGTCCGAATCAATCCTAATCGTTGACGACGAGCGCGGCATTCGCGAAACGCTGAGTGCCGTTCTGCGTGACGAAGGCTTTACTGCCGACGCGGTCGAGTCGGGCGAAGACTGTCTGAAAGCTATCGGTCGTCGCGCCTACGGCTGCGTGCTGCTCGACGTCTGGCTGCCGGGAATCAACGGTCTGGAAACTCTGCAGCAGATGCGCGATTCAAACTGTGACGCGGCGGTGGTAATCATCTCGGGTCATGGCAACGTCGAAACCGCGGTGCGCGCCACCAAACTCGGGGCCTTCGACTTTATTGAAAAGCCTCTGTCAATCGAGAAGACTGTGCTCACGGTCCGCAACGCCCTTAGACAGAGACAACTCGAGCGCTCCAATGAAGAAATGTCCGCCGAGCTGAGGGCAGAGTACGCAATGGTCGGCGAGTCGGTCGGGATGCGCGCGTTGCGTAAACAGATCACGGTGGTGGCGCCGACTGATGGCCGCGTTTTGATTTCCGGAGAATCAGGCGCCGGCAAGGAGTTGGTCGCGCGCGCGATCCACGCCCAATCGCGTCGTGCCGCCGCTCCCTTCATCGAAGTAAATTCGGCGGCGATTCCCGAAGAACTGATCGAGTCGGAACTCTTTGGTCACGTAAAGGGTTCGTTCACGGGCGCGACCTCGGCGAAGAAAGGGAAGTTCGAAATGGCCGATGGCGCGACTCTCTTTCTCGACGAGGTGTCGGACATGAGCCCGAACGTGCAGGCCAAGGTTTTGCGGGTGCTGGAAGAGCAAAGATTCGAGGCTGTCGGCAGCAACACGCCGGTTAGTGTGGACGTACGCGTGATTGCCGCGACCAACAAGCGTCTGGATGAAGAGATCGAGAAGGGAACTTTCCGCAGCGATCTTTTCTTTCGTCTAAATGTAATTCCGTTCGAGGTGCCACCGCTGCGCGACCGTTTGGAGGACGTGCCTCTGCTCGTCGATCACTTCAATCAAAGATTCGCCAAGGCCTACGGTAAGAAACCGAAACGCTTTGACCCGAGAGCCATCGAAGCGATGCAGAGATATTCCTGGCCGGGCAATGTGCGCGAGTTGAGAAACACAATCGAGCGCGTAATGATCATGCTCCAAAATCACCGCGTTGACGTGAAAGACCTGCCGGCGTTCGGCGCCGAAGAACCGCCCGCCTCCTCTTATCGTTTTCCTTCATTCAAAGAAGCCAGCGATGCCTATCACCGCGAGTTCATTCAGCGCAAACTCGATGAAGCCGGTGGGAACGTTTCTCGCGCAGCCGAGTCGATGGGCATCGACCGCAGCCACCTGTACCGCCGCATGCGGGCGCTGGGGCTGAGCGTGAGGGGGTGAACGATAGAAAAGCATAAGACGTATGCGACCTGTAGGACCTATCATGCTAGAATCCCCTCCGAGGCAATAATGGATTACACCACCCGAGAATTACTAAAGCGTTACGCCAAACTGGCTACCGGCCAACCGTTCGCGCCGGTTTTACTTAACATATTGGTTACTTCTGTGTGCGACATGCGCTGCACGCATTGTTTCTTTACGGACGAACTTGATGATCGACCGCGTAAGAAGCTGCAAATGAAGGCCGACGAGATAGACCGCATCGCCGAGACTCTCGGTGGGAACCTCGGCGTGCTGATTCTCGCCGGTGGCGAACCGTTCACGCGCAAAGACCTGCCGGAAATCGTCAGTTCGTTTTATCGCCATAACAACCTGGAATCGGTTTACCTGATGTCGAACGGACAGATTCAGAAGCGAATCTTTCCCGACGTGACGCGGATTTTGGAAGAGTGTCCGAACCTCAACGTCACGGTCGCGATGGGCATCGATGGTTTGTCTGAACAGCACGACAAGATTCGACAGAAGCCCGGATCGTGGACGATTGCCATCGAGACGGCGCGCGAGCTACAGGCGATCAAGAAGGAGTATCCGCGCCTCGATATTCAAACCTGCACCTGCTTTATGCACTCGAACCAGGACACGATTTTTGATTGGTACGAATTTCTGAAGCACGATCTGAAGCCGGACAAAGTTAACTTCAATTACATTCGTCCGCCGTCAGCCGATCCGATCGAGCTGGATATCGACCATACTCGCTACGCCAAACTGGCCCAGATGATCGACGACGATTCGCGCCATGCGGCGATCAAGAATAATTACGGCGGCAACGCCGGGTTCTTCAAAGCGGCCATCGATATTTACATGCACGGGCTGATCACGAAGACGCAGGAAACACAAAAAGCGCAGTTGACCTGTTACGCAGGCACGGCCGGCGCGGTGATCTACGATGAAGGCACTCTGTCGTCGTGCGAGAACCTGGCCCCGATCGGAAACCTGCGCGATCACGACTGGAACTTCCAGGGCCTTTGGTTGTCCGAGGCTATGAAGGCGCGGCGCAAACAGGCGGCGGATGGTTGCTTCTGCACACATGAATCAAATTGCTATTACCCATCGCTGCCTTTCAATCCCGGACACTTAGTTAAGATCAAGAAGCTGGAGCGAGAGATGAAGAAGGCGTGCCGGGATATGGAGCACATTCAGCCGGCGGCGGACGGCCTTAGGGTACAGGCATAGCCGTGCAGGGAAGGACCTGGAAAAGTTTTTGCGCCCTCCTTCTGGCGGGGATTTCTCTCTGCGGTCTCGCCGTTGGGGCAAAAGTTCAAAACGAGGTGCAGCGAGTGACGGTCGGCGGCACGGTTTTTATCGTGCCGCAAAAATACGTGAAGGTGTCCGTGACCGGTGAGGCAGGCCAGGACGCTGGTTTCCTTGACGCTGTTTTCCTTTACAACAAGACGCACAAGGAAGGTATGGTGGTGGCGGTGCCGAACGCTCTTTTCGTCGATCAAGACGTGATGGTCGGCCTCATGAGCGCAAGTCGGAAGATCTTCTTTCCCAAAGAGACTCAACCTTATGAGTGGAAATCGCCAAACCAACTTCAGAAGGTCAGCAGGTTTGAAGTGGGAGATTTCCTGAGCAAAGGTTTCAACCAGAGTAATCTTCTGGTGTTCGAATGCCGCCACATCGTCTTCGATAAGAAGGAGGTGTTTGTGGCGACAATCTTCGAAGCGCGCAGGGGTAAACTGGCGAAACAAGTGTTCAATGATGAAAGTACGCCGATGTCTATGACCACCTGTGGCGCTGCGGCCGAGGTCATCTTCTCGTTTACCGGGGAAAAGATTGACCCGGATAAGCGGCCTTGTGAGTTGATCGCGAACATCCCCTGAGTCGAGTGGGTTTTGGTATCGATGTCAGATAACGCGCCGAAAATCCTAATCATCTCTTCCGATACCGGCGGTGGCCACCGCTCGGCGGCGGCAGCGATCGTGGCCGGGATTCAGAGTTTTGTCGAAGGTGAATCCTACGCGATTCGCGTCGTCCGCGCGGTCGAAGAGTCGGCGGCGATTGCCGCCAGACTGGTGCGCCTCTATAACTGGCTGCTGCGCAACAAGCAGCATTGGATGAAGTACTATTTCTGGGCCCTCAACCTCGTCCGGCCTGAGACGCGCGAGTTTTTTCATTCCCGCAGCATCGGTTATGTGCGCGAACTCTTTGAGCGCTGGTGTCCCCATATAGTCGTAAGCGTCCATCCGCTGACGCAACATCTTTTCGCCCGCGTCCTCAAAGAGATGGGTCTGGCCGAACGCATACCTCTGGTGACGGTCGTCACGGATCCCTACTATGGGTTCTGGAAGGGATGGGCCTGCGATGACGTCAGTCTCTATCTCGTCGCCAGCGAAGAAGCGCGCCGCCAGTTGATCGACTATGGCATTTCGCCGGAGCGCATCAAGATCTCAGGCATGCCAGTGCACCCGAAGTTTTCCTTTCCCGGGGAGCATGCCGCGCAGGTCGCGCGCACGGCGCTGGGTCTCGACGCTGAAAAGTTTACGGTTTTCGTCAATGCGGGCTGGGAAGGCGGCGGCAACATTCCGGAGATCTTTCGTGAATTGGTGCGCGGTGATTTGGACGTGCAGGCAATCTTTCTCGCCGGAAGAAACGAAGCTTTGAAGAGCGAAGCGGAATCGCTGGCCGCTGAAGCCAAGTTCCCGATCAAAGTGATCGGCTATTCGAACGAAGTCGAAAAATTGCTGAGCGCGGCCAACGTGATGATTTCGAAACTCGGCGGGTTGAGTACTTTCGAAGCATTGAGCTGCCGCGTTCCGATCATCGCCGACGGCACGACTCAGCCTATGCCGCAGGAAGCCAGCACGGTCAACTTGATCGTCAAGAGCGGCGCAGCCGTGCTACTGCAACGCACTTCGGATATTGTTCCGGTCGTGCGGCGCATGATTGACGATTCGAAGCACTATGCGGCGATGCGCGCGGCTACCATTTCCATCGCGATTCCAAACGCCACCAGACGTATCGTCGAAGAGATTACGGCGCTGATTCCGGCTCCGGCGAAGGCGGAAGAAACTATGCCCGCCCAGGAGCAGCTTGCCGAGAGTGCGGTAGCCTGAGACAGTCGACCTCATTTTTCGGAAGTGGGCCAGTTTGGTTGTGGCACGCGCATCTTGCACGTGATTCACGGGCGGGACGCCCGTGCCACTTTTTCAAACTGACCCACTACCCCTTTTTCGCTCGTCTTGACTGACACACTCGCTTCGCGTTCTAATCCCCGTCTTACTGGAGATCTTAATAGCACACAGAGGTTAGTGGCAGGGCTCTGGCCCGGTCGCATAGGAGATTGCATAGAGTGAGCCTCTTACTCGAAGGAAAGCGAGCGTTCATCACCGGCGGCACCCGTGGCATAGGCGCCGCATTGTGCGAGATTTTCGCGCGCGAAGGCGCGGACGTAGCCTTCAATTATGGCTCGCGAGACGATCTGGCGGAAGGAATTCGGCAGAAGATCGAAGCGCTTGGCCGCCGGGCGCGCTCGTTCAAAGTGTCGGTCATCGACCGCTTTGGCATGAAGCACCTGGTAAGAGAACTCGTCGCGGAATGGGGCGGCATCGATATTCTCGTCAACAACGCGGCCATCAATCGCGGAGACAATTTTGCAACTACCACGGACCGCGCCTGGGACGAAGTGATTGGCACGAATGTGGGTAGTCTGTTTGCCGTGACCAAGCCGGTGTACAAGCAAATGATCCGGCAGCGCGCCGGAAAGATCCTGAACATCACTTCGATTGGCGCTATGCGCGCGCTGCCGACCGCGGTCCACTATGCAACTTCCAAAGCCGCGATGATTGGCTTTACCAAGTGCCTCTCGCGAGAGGCGGGGACCTTCGGCGTGAGTGTGAACGCTATTGCCGCGGGAATCTTCGATACTGATCTGGCCCAACAACTACCCGAACGCCTGTTGCAAATGCATGACTTCTGGGCCTCCGCCGGCCGCCTGGGTCGTCCATCGGAGTTGGCAGAGTACGCCGCCTTTATGGTGAGCGATCGCAACTCCTTCATGAATGGTGAAGTGGTAATCGTTGATGGCGGCGCGATTACCTAAGGGTGTCTACTGGATCACCGTTCGAAGCTCTGCGCGCGAGAAGCCAAGTTTCTCACTTTGATTTCTCGATTTCATCCAGTCTCTTTTCCAATGCCCGGATTCGTTTCGGCAGGTCTCCAAGTTTTTTGAAGACCGCAATCGCGCGCCAGAAAGCGCTCACTTCAAACGCCGGCGTGCCGACGAGGATCTCTCCGGCCGCGACATCGTTCGGGACTCCGCTCTGTGGATAAAGGACCGCATCATCCCCTACCGTAATATGTCCGCCGATTCCCACCTGCCCGGTGAGAATAACTCGATCTCCGACGCGGGAGCTGCCGGCCATTCCTACCTGGGCACAAAGTAAAGCATCTTCGCCGACAGCGCACGAGTGGCCGACCTGGATCAAGTTGTCGAGCTTCGCGCCACGGTTGATGCGTGTCTCTCCGGTCGAAGCCCGATCGATCGTGGTGCCGGCGCCAATCTCGACATCATCCTCAATCACGACCCGGCCGGTCTGCGGGATCTTCAGCCAGTGACGCTCTTCGTCTTTGGCAAATCCAAAACCATCGCCGCCGATGACTGCGTTGTTGTGCACGATCACGCGCCGGCCGATAATCGAGTTTTCTCGAATTGCCACGCCGGAATGAATCACCGTGTCACTGCCGATAGTCACATTTTCGGCGATCGTTGCATTGGGATGGATCTGAACTCGATTTCCAATGATTGCGTCTGATCCGATCACCACGTGTGCACCTACGAAGACGTCGTGAGCAACATTTGCAGTTGGATCGATTACGGCCGAAGGATGAATTGACGGCACAAACGAAGGCGTGGGATGAAAGAGAATCAACGCGCGGGTGAACGCGAGATAAGGATCCTTTGCCCGCAATACAGCCAGGTCTTCGCGGGTTACTTCGGCGTCTTCGCCCACATAGATCGCCGACGCGCCGGTCGTGTTCACCAGTGACGTGTAGCGCGGATTGGACAGGAAAGTCACCTGGCCGAGTCCTGCCTGATCGAGTCCGGCGGCGCCTTCGATTTCTATCTCAGCGTCGCCCGGTGCACAGCGCGCGCCGGTTTGAGCGGCGAGTTCGGAAAGTTTCATGGCGGTTAGTTTATGACCTGCGGGGCCTATGCTGCGGACTCGACTGCGCTTTCCCATCCGGGAAATACGAGGACCGCCGGATGACATTTAAGCGCGCGAGCTAATACTTTTGCTCGTTCCACGCCCAACCCCACGCGATCGTTCTCGATGGCGGAGATAGTTGTTTGCGGAATTCCCGTGAGCTCTGCAAGCTGGCCTTGACTCAGCCCCTGCAGTTCACGAATGATGCGTACCGACTCGCCGACTGATACCTCAATGCGTTTTTTCGCGGGACGAAACTCCTTCATACTCATCGCCTCCGATAATCCGTTAGGCCACATGCGGCATTCTGGCTATGCCAAAGATGGTCTGTCAAGCAAACCAAATTGTTCTACATCATGCTCACCGGATCGATCTCCAGGGTCACTGCCCGCAAATCACCTCCATCGTTTTCGAGTGCTTTCGTCGCCGCGTCGATCACCGCGCGCATTTGTTTCCGGCTGCGCGATTTTATTAGCAATTGGACGCGATGCTCTCCGCGCAGTCGCGCGAAGGGCGCCGGGGCGGGGCCGAGAATGCGACAAGCGTGATCGCGATTTGCTTCAACCAGGGCAGTGCGCAGTTGATGCGCAGTCGCGTTGGCTCGCGGCGCATCCTTGTGTCGTACCAGCAGCAAGGCAAGCGCGACGAATGGAGGATAGCCGTGATTGCGCCGATGACGAATCTCTTCGTCGTAAAATCCGCGATAGTCCTGGGCGCACGCATGGCGCAGGGCATAGTGCTGCGGATGATAGGTCTGGATCAGAACCCGCCCCAGCAGATCGCCGCGCCCCGCGCGCCCGGCGACCTGAGTGATTAGTTGAAAGGCCCGCTCGGCTGCTCGGAAATCGGGCAAGGCCAATCCCGCATCGACTGAGACCACGCCCACCAGCGTGACGTTCGGAAAGTCATGTCCTTTGGCGAGCATCTGGGTGCCGACGAGCAAATCCAGGTTGCCTTTGCCAAAATCAAGCAGCGTTTTTTCGAACTGGTGCCGGCGCGACTTGGTGTCGCGATCGATTCGGCCGATGCGCAACGTCGGAAAACGCTTGCGCAGAAGTTCTTCAATCTGCTCGGTCCCTTCGCCGACGTAGTAAATATACTTGCTCCCGCAGGCGGGACACTGCGACGGTGCACGCTGGTGGTGATTGCAATAATGGCAAACCAGGGTGCGATCGCTTTGATGATAGGTGAGCGTAACGTCGCAGTTGGGGCAGTTGATCGATTCACCGCAAGACCGGCACAGAATGAAGCTCGAGTAACCGCGCCGATTCAAAAGAACGATCGTCTGCTCTCCGCGATCTTGAGTGTGATCGATTGCACGTAGAAGCTCATCGGAAAAAACTGCCGGCTTCTTCCGCCGAGCGAAGACCTCGCGCATGTCGATCATTTCGGCGCGGGCCATGGGGCGATTCGCGACGCGTTCAGGTAGATGCAGATACTGGTACTTGCCGGTCTGCGCATTATGAAACGATTCGAGCGAAGGCGTGGCCGAGCCCAGAATGACAACGGCGGATTGTTTCTGCGCCCGGACTATTGCTGTATCGCGGGCGTGGTAGAAAGGAGATTCTTCCTGCCGGTAGGAGGCGTCCTGCTCTTCGTCAACAATGATCACGCCCAGATCCCGCACCGGTGCGAACACCGCTGAGCGCGTTCCGAGCACGACGCGGGCTTCGCCGCTTCGCAGGCGCGACCATTCGTCGAAGCGCTCGCCCTTAGATAGAGAGGAATGGAAGATCGCGATCTGGTCGCCAAAATGGGCGCGCAAACGTCGCGACAATATCGGCGTCAGGGCAATTTCAGGCACCAGCATCATGGCGCCGTGATTCATGTTGAGGGCCCTCTGCATTGCTCTAATGTAAATCTCAGTCTTGCCGCTGCCGGTGACGCCGTGCAGCAGCATGGGCGAAAAGACCTTTTCGCTCAGACGCTCTTCAATTGAGCTGAGCGCCTCGACCTGGGCGTTCGTCAGTTTGAAATCTTCCGTGTCAGGCAGCTCAGCTCGCGAAAGCGGATCGCGCCGCACTTCCTCCTGGAACTCTTCGACCGCCCCTCTCTTCGCGAGCGTGTGCACGACCGACTCGCTGATGCCGGCGGCTTTGATTAATTCGCTCACCGGCATTTGATTCTGGTTTGCGCCCAGAACTTCGATCGCGCGTTGCTGTGCTTGGGTGACACGTTTGTCGGTTGCTTGGGACTCGGCCACTTCGGATTCTAAGAGGCGAACCGCTCTGCGGCGTCTGACGCTGGTGGCAATCGAGCGAGTTCGATAAGACCGCTCAATTAAGCCCTGGCTTTCGAGTTCTCTCAACCACTTTGGAGTTCTCGTCGCGCCCATTCGTAAGCTGAAGCCGCCTACTTCAAACTCACCTTCGTCGCTTAGGACTCTTAGCGCGCGGGTCGTGGCTTTTGTGTCGCTGTTTTTATCGAGAAGGTTAAGCTCTTCGCGTCCCCGATTGGTGATCGAAACAATCTGCTCGACCGACGTGTTTATGCCGGCAGGTAGCGCAGCGCGCATCACTTCGCCCCAGGGCGCCGAATAGTAGTCCGCGACCCAACGCGTGATCTCCAGCACTTCTGGAATCAGCGGGGGATCGACGTCCAGCAATTCCTGAACGTCTTTTATTTTCGCCTCGATCAGACTGGTGCCGGATCGCAGACGGGGAAGCAGCGCGACGATGTAACCCGTCACGGGTTTTGTGCCGAGCTGTACCATCACGCGCGATCCGACGCGCGCGGCGCGTTGGATCGCCGGCGGGAGGCGATAGGTGAAAGCTTTGCTCAGGTGGACCGGAACCGCGACCTGGGCGTACAGCGGCGGTGAGTCGGTCGATTTCTCAACGGGGGAGCTCATTGTGCGTGCCTGTGAGGTTACCTCGACTGAGCGAAGAAGCAAAAGGGGCGGTCTCGTGGCTCACGCATAAGCCACTGAGATTGTCAGGCGCTAGGCGTGAGCAGTTGGTGACGACGACGACGGAGTAGTACAACGAGCAAACAGCAGGTAGTAGGCAGTGAGTAGTGAGCGGTGAGCAGAAAGCAGACAAAAAGAAAAGCGATGAAGCAGAAAGCCTCACCTGTTGGAAACAAGCGAGGCCTTCTCGCCCTGGGTCACGTCCGCCTGGCGCTCGATCTGATCGTTAATCGTGAGTTCCTAATCTAAAAGGAAACTTCTCCTGCAAGAGTTTCCACCTTATTCGATCCGCGAGTCAGTTCAAGCGGAAAACGATTAGCTCGCTGCTGTTGGTGTCAACGAGGCTGAAAGCCCCTGCCTGTGGGCCAGTCGAGATGAATGCGACGTCGAACGCCTGGAGCACGCCGAGTTTGTCGCGGTAGTTGAACTCGCTCAGCAGGTTGCCGTTGAAGTCTGTGATGATGGCGCGGTGGGTGGCTGGGTTCGCGTCGATTATCAGGAACTCGCCGCCGCTAGGGTGCGCCGGGTTGAAGTAGGCAACGCCGCGGACGGCGGTGATGCCGGTGGGTGCCAGGTCAATCGTCCGCACGACCGCGCCCGTGCGCGAGATGATGCTCAGAAGCGGCGGACCGCCAAACCGAACGGCGAACTGCTGCGTCGTCGGGATGTACTCGACCGAGCGCAACGCACCGTTCGGCGGCATGGGTGTGACGACCTGATCGACGAGCGAGCCTGCGGCATTGAAGAGCAGGACGGCCCTTGGTGAGTTGGTTTGGCTGACGGCAATCAAGTGCTCGTCGGGCAGGTAACTGAGCCCATTGACAAAGCCGTCGGGCGGGATTGTGGGCTTAGCAATGGTGCGCCCCGAGCCCAACGTCGGCGACACGGCGGCCACGACAGGTGTAGGTATTGCCGTCGAGGTCAGTACGAGATGTTCGTTCGTGTCGCTGTCCCAGGCTACGCCCACCGGGATGCTTAGGCTGAGGCCGAGGGTGTGGCTGCGGTCGTCGCCGGGGCGGCGAGTCAGGCCCGCGCTGAAGTAGTAGAGTCTGCCCGTCGCGTAGTCGGCGGTGACGACGCGACCGTCGCTCAACTGAACGATGCCGTCAATCGCCGCGGCTCCGAAGGCGGTTGTCCGCGTGATGATGTGGCCGGCAGAGTCGAGCGTCCAGATGTTGTTGTCAGGGAAGGTGGTCACAAGCAGGCGGTTCGGCGCGAGTAAGCTGACACCGGTGATCGTGTTACACCGCAGAGGAGCGTCTGGAAAAATTTCACTTACGACCTGTCCCTGACGCGTCATTACTTCAAGGCGCATGCCCTGCCCGTCGCAGGCGGGGTCGTCATCCCAGGCGACCATGACGAGGCGATCGGGGAATATGGGCGAGTTCGCGGGGATGTAGGTCAGACCTTCGATATGTATGGGTACAAATCCATTCAGGTACTGAATCGTTCGCGTAGACTGCAAGTGGCCATTGCGGTCGACGAAAAGGAGCTTCGTGATCTGCAATGGGTCGTCCATGACGAAAAGGTTTTCCGACTCGACGTACGCGAAGCCACGCGGTGCGACCTGAATGGGCAACCCGCGTAAGTCGAAGAGCTTGCGTGCGGATTGGTTGTGACACTCGTCGTCCCCATGGTCATTTCCGTGGTTATTTCCGTCGTTATCGTCGTCCCCGTCACCCCCGCCACCGCCATGCTTTTCTTTTTCGACCGGTAGGGCGAAGACTTCATAGCCGTCGAGCATGACTATGTTGTTGGCGAGCGGGCCCTTCTTAACGAAGGTAATGTCCTCGATGTTGTTGCCGAGCCGGGCGCGATTCAACACCGTCTGCGCTGCGCCCTCAGAAGCAATCAGCAATAGCCCCGTCAGGCTAAACAGGAGAATAAAGGTGCTGCGAATTACGACGTCGAAGCGCGGGGTGCTCTTTATCATGGCATGTCTCCTCTATGGAAAGTGTAAGGGATCCGGGAACAGAATGACCTTAAAGGACTTGGCAGAAGGGAAGCACGGCAACAGGCCTTGGGGGTCAGTCTGTCAGTTATGCGAAGCGGCGAAAAGATATGTCAAAGGCGGTGGCGAGTCAATGAAAAATTTGCCGAAAACATTTACGATAGAAGCATTGAGTCCCCTCGTGCTCGGCCAGACCGTGCCCGCAACCGTCTTTGAAAATACGCTTCACGCGAGCGAACGAACGATTGTTTGGCCAGGCCCTGAGTTGAGGGTTATCGCATGGCAAACTGGTAGGGCTTCCTCGGAAGTGGCTTACGCTATGCTCCGTCCTTCGAACCTAATCGCGCCTTGGCGGCAGAGCGTCGAGATAGTCCCGGACTTTCTTCAAATCTTCCCACGTCTCGCGTTTCTTTGAAGGGTCGCGCAGCAGATAGGCCGGATGGAACGTCGGCATGACTTTGATGCCACGAAAGTCCTGAAACTTTCCGCGCACTCGAGTGATTCCCTCGCGTACTTCCAACAGATTCCGCAGCGCGGTGTTGCCCATGACTACGATCACATCCGGTTGGACTGCGGCGATTTCACGAAACAGAAAAGGCCGGCAGATCGCGGCTTCCTCGAGCGTGGGCTGGCGATTGCCGGGCGGCCGGCAGCGATTGACGTTGCCGATGATCACGTCTTCGCGCTTCATGCCGATCGCTTCAATGATCTTAGTAAGCAGTTGTCCGGCGCGGCCAACGAAAGGTTTGCCCTGGGCGTCTTCATCGGCGCCGGGCGCTTCGCCTACAAACATCAAACGTGCCTTATGATTTCCATGAGTATTGACTACCTGGGTGCGGCCCTCACACAAACCGCAGCGGGTGCAGTCGCCGATATCGCGCCAGATATCTTCCATGCTTTCTTTGGATTGTGTGAACAAAGGTTTCGCCGGTGCGAGGTCGCCGAATAGTGAAGCCGGAGCCGTGGGTTGAGCCGCGGTGACTGCCGGTCGCCTTACGGCCGGCTTGGTGACTTCGGACCTTGGCGGCGTCTGGGGTGGTGCTGAAGGCGCAACTGACGAAGCTGTCAGCGGGGCTCTCGGCGAAGGTGAAGTTGCGAGGGCGGCTGGTAGGGGAACGGTCTCAACGCCAAGCTCGGCGAAGTATCGTGTGTACTCGCGCGACTCTTCCAGCAAGTCGAGTAGTTCATCGGCGATCGGATCAACATTCATGGCGTTTTCGTTGTCAAGCGCTTTCGTTAGAAGCAGTCTTGGTGGCGGCGCCGGCGCGACGTAGCTTCACAACCTCATCCAGAATTCGATGCGCCGTTTCGAGCTTGGACATTAGCGGCAATTCGATGGGTTGGGGATCGTCGCGAAGCAGTATGACAACGGCATTGTTTTCGGAATCGAAGCCGGCGTCTTCACGCGACACATCATTGGCGACAATTGCGTCGAGGCCCTTGCTGACCAGTTTTGAGCGCGCGTGCGTCAGTAAATCATTTGTCTCTGCCGCGAAGCCAATGACCAGTTGGCCGTTTGTTCGTCCTTGTGCGACTTCGGCTAAGATGTCGGTCGTACGCTCGAGTCTCACTTCCAGCTCTGCACCTGCTTTCTTGATTTTGGTGCTTGCTTTGTCCTTCGCTCGATAATCAGCCACGGCCGCCGCGGCTATGAAGACCGTCGAGTTGGCGACTTGACCGGCGACTGCGCTGCGCATTTCTTCGGCGGACCTAACAGGTATTACCCGTGCGCCGGGAGGCGGATTGACACTGGTGACTCCGGCAACGATCGTGACTTCGGCGCCCCGCGCCCGCGCAGCTTCCGCAAGGGCAAATCCCATTCGGCCGGAAGAGCGATTTGAAATAAAGCGGACCGGATCGATTGGTTCGCGCGTCGCGCCGGCTGTGATTAGGACGCGTTCGCCGGTTAGATCTGCCGTCCCTTTCGCGTGCGCCGCCTGGTCGAGATTGTCCGCAGTACTGTTAGTCGAGTGGTTAGTTTTCCGGACTTGCAGCCGCAACAATTCGAGCGCCGCCGAAACGATTTGTTCGGGTTCAGTAAGTCGCCCGGGGCCGATCGTTCCGCAGGCCATCTCACCGTCGTCAGGATCGATTAGGTAGACCCCGTCGTCGCGCAGTTTCTGCAGGTTCCGCTGGGTCGCGGGATGCTGCCACATCACCGTATTCATTGCCGGTGCTATCAGCACCGGAGCAGTGCAGGCCAAATAGGTGGAGGTAAGAAAATCATCGGCAACGCCATTAGCCAGCTTGGCGAGCACGTTTGCGGTTGCCGGTGCGATGATGAACAAGTCCACTGTTTGAGAAAAAGTGATGTGGGCGATTGGATCGGGATTGTCCGCTGCGTAATCGTCGACAACTACGTATGACCCGGAGAGAGCGCGAAAAGTCAGCGGCTGGATGAACTCGCAGGCGTGCTTGGTCATCGTAACGCGGACTTCGCAGCCGGCGCGCTGCAGCCCGCGCAGCACCTCGATCGCCTTGTATGCAGCGATTCCCCCGGTTATGCCGAGGGCTACACGCCTCCCTGAGAACTCTTGCTGGGCTCGTTTATCAGTCATGTTGAAATTGAAATGTAACATCGCTGAATTGGTCGTGCAATACAGGCAGATTGCGGCGAGAGTACAATCCTCGTCCATTACAACTGGCCTGCAGCCGCTTTCGTGAGCTAAAGTAGTCCGTCGATCTCGTTCAATGCGATTGGGGCCGGATGAAACCCAAACTGTCGAGGGTGAATTTCCATGCCTGGTTCAATTAGTTTGATGCGTCCCTTCATCCCTTTATCGATTTTGTTGCTACTGAGCGGAGTCGCTGTCGCCCAGGGTTCGGCTGCTTCGGCGGGCGATTACGCCTCAGAGTTTGGGCCGGTTATGCGCGCTTATCTGGGATACCTAAGCAACGAGCAAGATGTCGTCGATGACCGCGCCAGCCGGCGAGAAATTACGGCCGCCTATTATCGTAGGAACTCAAGCCGTATTCGCGCCCTGCGACAGATGGCCATTCGGCTGGTGCGCCAGAGTGGAAACGACTATGTTCCGGAACTCGAAGCGGTGACCCAGGCGGAGTTTGGCACTCTTTTTGAAAAGCCACCCAAGCCCACAAGTTTTCGGGCGAACGAAATACTCGCCAACAAATTCAGGTTCCTGGGGGCGGTCCACTCGGGTGAGGTTTTCTATGTTTTTGCGCGTCTGGATCCTTATGAACAGGCAGAACTAATGAAGCGGCAGGGCAAGGATTCGGGTGCGGTATCCGGAGGTTCCCCTACGACATGGGCGGACGGCCAACGGCTGGGACAAACTGGGACTCGGCCCCGTCGCGCCGTTCCAAGGTGAGATCGGTTTCGCGCGACGGGGTGATCCCAGGGGGAGGTTCCCCTCCTCGGACAGTCCTTGACGTAGTTCTTTCAGCCAGTTGTGCCACGCTCCGGCGGGCTCAGAAAACACAGATTCTTGACAGCATTTGGGAAAAAAGCCCTTTACAGGGGCTCACCCGCGTGCTATCTTCCCCAAAAGCTAGCTAATACTGTGGCTTTGGTCTTTGGGATCAAGGGGTTTATTGTTGACACAAGGGCCGGAGTTCGTGTAAAAAAGGCAAGACTATAAAGGGCCTTTTACTAACGGGCCGGCATGCTTTCTTTTTTTAGGTGTCTCGCGCGTGCGAGATTGTTGAGTCGAGACGGGGTACAATTTTCCGTCTACTGCGAGACTAGTAGTATCGTAGCGCGCTTCCACAAAACTTGTTAACTGTACGGGAGGAAATGATGATTAGCAGAACTTGGAGCCGTAAGTCTATCGCATTCTGTGTCGCGGTTGCCGTGTTTAGCGTTTATTCAATGGTGGCACTGGCAACACCGGGGCAGAAAGCGGCGTCGGGCGAGCTTTCGGTTTCCGGTCAAGTCACCGTTAACGGTCAGGCCGCTATCTCGGGCGCCACTGTTTTCTCTGATAGCGTGATTGCTACGGGAGCGAACAGCAGTGCGACCGTTAGCCTTGGCAAACTTGGTCGCGTTGAGTTGTTCCCGAACACGAGCGTCAAACTCAGTTTTAATGACGCGAACATCTCAGCCTCGCTTGACGCGGGCCGGATTCAGGTAGCGACGCTGGCAGGCACTTCGGCGATCGTCACGGCAAAAGATGGTGCCGCTGTGGCTGACGCGCAACAGGCCGCCACGTTTATGGTCGATGTTGAGTGCGGCAATATGATCGTCGCTTCTCAGGGCGGGCTCGTTGAATTACGAGCAGCCGGCACGACTAAAGCGGTTGCCGCCGGAACCTCCGAATCTGCCGGAACGCCGCAGCCGGGAACGCGCTGCACGCGTCTGACTAAGCCGGACAGCTTTGGTTCGCTGAGTGGTGGCGCGTTGGCAGCCTTGTTACTGGCGGCTGGCGGCGCTGTCGCGGCAGCAATTATCGCGACCACGCACAACAACGATCTGGACTTCGGTGGCTCGGTAACCGTAGTCAGTCCTACTAAGTAACTAAAGCCCAATCTGGCTGGGTGACGCGCATGTTGCGCGGCATCTGAGTATGACTTTGCGGGTCACGCGTCAATGGCGCGCGTGGCCCGTAAGTTTTGGCTGAAGCCCAAAAGGCGCGATCGGGTAATCCAAGCTAATGCACATTGCCGTTATTGGCTCCGGTTATGTGGGGCTCGTTACCGGGGCTTGCTTTGCAGAGTTCGGCGTTGATGTTACTTGCGTCGACCTGGACGCCGAAAAGATAGCCCAGCTTGCCCTCGGCAAGTCCACTATCTACGAACCTGGGCTGGAGCAGCTCGTCAAGAAGAACCTGCAGGCCGGACGGCTGCAATTTACTACTGATGCCAAGTCAGCCATCGAACAAGCCCAGGTGATTTTCCTCGCGGTCGGCACTCCACCTGCAGCCGATGGGTCCGCAGATCTTTCCTACGTCGAAGAGGCCGCGCGGAGAATCGCGGAGCACATGGATGGCTACAAAGTGGTGGCTACCAAGTCTACGGTTCCCGTGGGCACGGGCAAGCACCTAACGTCCTTAATCCGCGCTCATCAGTCGAAACCTGTTGATTTCAGTGTGGTCTCGAATCCGGAATTCCTGCGCGAGGGCTCCGCGATTAGTGACTTTATGCGACCCGACCGCGTGGTGATCGGCGGCAGCGACGGGGACGCGATCGCCATCATGCGCGAGCTCTACCGTCCTCTCTACTTGATCGAAACGCCCTTCGTGATTACCTCGCTTGAAGGGGCGGAATTGATCAAATATGCTGCGAATGCTTTCCTGGCCACGAAGATCTCTTTCGTCAACGAAATTGCGAACCTTTGCGAGAAGGTCGGTTGCGACGTCCATGAAGTCGCGCGGGCCATTGGCATGGATCGCAGGATCGGCAGCAAATTTCTCCATCCGGGACCCGGGTTCGGTGGGTCCTGTTTTCCTAAAGACACGCTCGCCCTATCAGCCATCGCCCGCCAGTTTTCGTCGCCAACGCGGATTGTCGACGCCGTGATCGAGGCCAATTATCAGCAGCGACTCGCCATGGTGCCTAAGATTGAAAAGCTCGTGGGAGACCTGAGCGGAAAACGAATCGCGGTTCTGGGATTGGCATTCAAACCCGAGACCGACGACATGCGAGACGCTCCGTCGGTGGAAATAATACGCGGTCTGGCGGAGCGTGGAGCCAGAGTTAGCGCCTATGACCCGGTCGCTAATGAAGAAGCCCGAAAAGTCTTACCGGATATCGAATACGCGGACGACGAGTATGAGGCGGCGACCGGAGCTGACGCGCTTGTTTTTATGACGGAGTGGAATCAGTTTCGCGCCCTGGACATGGAACGCATCCGGGAGTTGATGAAGGTTCCCAGAATTGCCGACCTGCGCAATATTTACGAGCCGGCTGACATGCGCGAACTAGGTTTTCAATACGTCGGGGTGGGACGGTAGGCCATTCATGCCTCTCTCTGGAATAGCTCTGGTTACCGGCGGCGCCGGCTTCATTGGATCCCACATAGCGTCCGCCCTGATCCACCAGGGTGCCCGCGTACGGATTATTGATGACCTGTCGACCGGCCATCGCGAGAATGTCGCCGAGATCGGCGGCGATGTAGATTTTATTCAAGCCAGCCTCACTGATTCCAAGGCCCTGAGTCGCGCACTTCAGGACGTTGAGCTGGTTTTTCACGAAGCCGCTATCCCCTCAGTGCCACGCTCAGTCGCTAAACCCACAGAAACCCATGAAGCGAGCGTCAACGCAACCTTCTCATTATTACTGGCTGCCAGAGATCAAAAGATCCGTCGGTTGGTTTATGCCGCATCAAGTTCGGCTTACGGTGACCAGCCGGAACTACCTAAGCGTGAAGATCTTAGGCCGGATCCGTTATCTCCATACGCGGTAGCCAAGCTGGTGGGTGAATACTATTGCCAGGTCTTCAGCCGGGTATACGGGCTCGAAACTGTCTCGTTACGCTATTTTAATGTGTTCGGTCCGCGTCAGGATCCCGGCTCGCAATACTCGGGAGTCATTTCCCGCTTTATGGATGCGTTACTGAACGCGGAGCAGCCAATCATCTACGGCGACGGTGAACAGTCCCGTGACTTCACATACATCTCAAATGTCGTGGATGCTAATCTTCGCGCGGCTGAATCTGGCGCAGCTGTGGGCCAGGTAATCAACATTGCCAACGGCGAACGCGTGACCATAAACCAGGTTTTTGAAAAGGTGCAGAAGCTCACGGGTCGAACAGACGTTCAGCCCGAATATGCTCCAGCGCGAACCGGTGACGTGCGCGATAGCCTGGCGGACCTAACGTTGGGGCGCTCGCTATTGGGATACAGTCCGAAAGTGGGCCTCGAGGAAGGTCTGAGCTTGACGCTCGATTGGTGGAAGACCAGCCGTTTTAGCAAAGCAGGCCGTTAGCCTCAAACGTCTCGTTTGGCTCGTCGTCGCCGCCGCCGTAGCGGCGGCGGCTGGCGATGCTGATCAGTGGCCCTGAGACAGCTTACCAATCAACGAGAACATAGGCAGGTACATCGCGATAACGATCGACCCAATAGTGACTCCCAAAAACCCAATCAGGGCCGGTTCCATAAGAGTCAAGAGATTGGCAATCGCCGCGTCCACTTCCTGTTCATAAAAATCCGCAATCTTGCCTAGCATCGAATCGAGCTGGCCAGTTTGCTCGCCGATGCCGACCATCTGACTGACCATATGCGGAAATAGCTCCGCAGCCCGCAACGGCTCGACAAAACTCTTTCCCTGTTCGACGGCCGTGCGAATACTCACAATCGCTTCCTCAATCACCACGTTGCCGGCGGTGCGGGCTGTTATGTCGAGCGATTGTAGAATCGGGACGCCGGAAGACAGCAACGTAGACAGCGTTCGCGAAAAGCGCGCGATGGCGATCTTCAGAAAAATCGAGCCCAGTATGGGGAGCTTCAGCAACAAAGAATCGATACGCTTTCGTCCCTTTGGTGTTTTGTAGTAGAAGTGCACTGCCACGGTGGCCCCGATAATTAGCACCAGCAAGCACAGCCCACCCCAGCCAGCCAGAAAATTGCTGAAGCCCACCACTATCCGGGTTGGCAGCGGAAGTGGCTCACCTGGACCGAGCAGGCCAAGAAAGATGTTCTGAAACTGCGGAATCACCACAATCATGATTACGGCTATGGCAACAATTGCCAGCAGGATGACCGCAGCCGGGTAAATCAACGCTGAAACCACGTCGCGCTTTAACTTAACAATCTTTTCGATGAACGTGGACAGGCGCTGTAAGATCAGATCCAGAATACCGCCCGTCTCGCCGGCTTCAACCATGTTCGAGTAAAGCTGGTCGAACACGCGCGGATGGCGGCTCATTGCCGCTGCCAGCGTTGAGCCTTCTTCGACGTCCTGTCGCACCTGTGCCAGGACTTGCTGAAAATACTTGTTCTGCTGCTGCTGCGACAAAATGTCCAGGCATTGGACCAGCGGCAGTCCAGCATCGATCATTACTGAGAACTGGCGGGTGAAGATCGCCAGGTCTTTTGACTTAACGCTCTTCCGGCCAGCGAGCTTGGGAATTCCGATCTCGCGGCCCTTCTCTTTAACCGAAGTGAGCGTGACCTGCTCGCGACGCAGTATCTGGCGCAACGCCTCGCGGTTATCAGCGACGCGTTCGCCGTTCACGATCTCATTCATGCGGTTGCGGCCTTTAAAAACGTAGGTTGGCATTTCTCAGCACTCCGTTTCTGTCTCTATCTTTTAGTCTGGGTGATTGCTTCGCAATTATTTCCGATTGAGTCCGCGGCCTGACTGGGAATAGGCGGGCGGCATTGCTGTTCTCGCTTGCGAGCCGTTTCCGTTGTTTAGTCCTGATCCGCGATCTATCAGGTCGCGCAACTCGTTTGCGTTCGAGGTGCGCTGCATGGCCAGCTCTCTGGTGATCAGACGCTTGTGGAAAAGCGTGGCCAGCGATTGGTTGAAAGTCTGCATCCCGTGCAGATCCTGCCCGGTCTGCATCATGGAATAGATCTGGTGGACCTTGTCCTCACGAATCAGATTCCTGATAGCCGAATTGGGAATTAGAATTTCCATCGCCAGCGCTCGCCCCCGACCGTCGGCGCGCGGCAGCAGTGTCTGGCAGAGGATGCCCTCGAGCGTAAGCGACAACTGGGCCCGTACCTGCGCCTGTTGCATTGATGGAAAGACGTCGATGATGCGGTTGATGGTTGAGACGGCCGAGTTCGTGTGCAAGGTCGCAAAGGTCAGATGGCCCGTCTCAGCGATTCGCAGCGCCGATTCTATGGTTTCCAGATCGCGCATCTCGCCAACCAGTACCACATCGGGATCCTGACGCAGTGCAGTGCGCAGCGCTTGAGCAAACCCCTTGGTGTCAGCGTTGACTTCGCGCTGATTGACTATGCAGTTCTTGTGATTATGAAGAAACTCGATCGGGTCTTCGATAGTGAGAATGTGTTCGTGGCGCTCCTTGTTTATCTTGTCGATCACTGCCGCCAGCGTTGTGGATTTTCCTGAGCCGGTCGGTCCTGTGACCAGAACCAGCCCTCGCGGCTTATTGCACAGCTCTTTGACTACATGCGGCAGGCCCAGATCCTCAAACGACTTAATCTCGTAAGGAATCGCACGAAACACGGCACCGACGGCTCCGCGCTGGTTGAATATGTTGGCGCGAAAACGAGAAAGGCCTTTCACGCCAAACGAGAAGTCCAACTCGAGATTCTCTTCAAAACGGTGCTTTTGGGCGTCGGTGAGGACGGAGTAGGCCAACTGTTTCGTCTCAGATGAGTTGAGCGGCCGGTAGCCATCGAGGGGACGAATCTCGCCATGGACTCGAACCAGCGGCGCCGCACCCGTCGTAATGTGAAGATCAGAGCCGCCAAGCTCGGATAGCCTGTGAAGCAGCTCTGAAAGAGAGATTTGTGGTGGATTTTCCATTGTCTCCGTTTCCTTTGTCGGACTGCGGACCGTCCGGCTTCGAAAGCCTACGGCGCCAACCAGCGACGCCTACTTGTTTTTGTTTTCCCCCGGCCGGAAATTGGAAAGAAACTTCTCAGCGTCGCCTGCCAGCTTTTCCGTTTGGCCACCAGTCGTCCGGGTCGTCAGCGAGTAAACGCGGCCGTTGACCTCGGTGAAGTAGAAGTTCCAGAGTTGCTCGGGCTTGCCGTCACTGGTTGCAGGTGTCTGGGCAATCACCTCAAATACGCGATGGCCACCCATCTCTCGTTGGCGATCGTTAACAACCCAACCACCCACGCTGATCATTCTGTCAATAACAGAGCGTCGCAGGTCTGTGAACGACACTCCCCCCAGCATTCGTCGCTGCTCACGGCCGATAATCTGGTCGGCGTTTGCCGGGGCGACCGCGACAACCGCCAGTGTTGCCTGCGCTTCCGGCGCTCCGTTGGGTGGAGCGATGCGAAAACTTGATGCGCCCTTGGTGGTTGAGCCGGGCGACCAACCGTCAGGCAAAGGCATCGAGAGGGCGCCATCGCGATAGATGCCGTTCGGAAAGGGAAGTGCGCCTGGCAAGCCGGCGTGATTGTCGGAAGACTTTACCGGTACCGAAGTGGCCGACGCGGTCTTCGCATTGGCTTCCAGTGCCCGTCTGCGGGCGATCATCGCTTGCCGCCGGCGAATCTGCGCGCGATGACGACGCCACCACGCGCGGGAATGATGATGGAACCGATGTGAACGCGCAGCCAGGTGCGATCTCAGGTTGTGCGCAGTAGAAGTTGCAAAGGGCAGCATTACTACCAGGGAAACCAAAAGACCTAATGAGAGACCAATTCGACGCAACATATACTCACCCCTTTCACGCCACCGTCTCGCGGAGAACTTCCTCGATGGTGGTAACTCCGTTTCGTATCTTGTACAGACCAGACTCGCGCAGCGTAATCATGCCGTCTTCGATCGATTTCTTTCTCAATTCGAGCGACGAAGCGCCTATCAGGATTAGCTCGCGGATCTCGTCCGTTACTTCCATAACTTCATAAAGTCCGATCCGGCCTTTGTAGCCCGTATCGTTACAGCTCGGACAACCCTTACCTTTGTAAGTTTTGACCTTGCTTGCTTCTTCCGGCGTAAAGCCAATTTCGACCAGCGCTTCGATCGGGGTGGGATGTTCTTTCTTGCAGTCCTTGCAAATGCGCCGAATGAGTCGCTGGGCCTGTATCAGGTTCACGCTGGTAGCAACGAGGAAGGGTTCGATACCCATGTTCATTAGACGTGAGATCGTGGATGGAGCATCGTTTGTATGGAGGGTTGAAAGGACGAGGTGGCCAGTCAGAGCGGCCTTAATAGCAATCTCGGCAGTTTCGAAGTCACGTATTTCGCCGACCAGAACAATGTTCGGATCCTGGCGCAGGAACGAGCGCAGGGCGGCGGCAAAGTTCAGGCCGATCTGTTCCTTCATCTGCACCTGGTTGACGCCCGGCAGATTGAACTCGACCGGATCTTCAGCGGTCATGATATTCGTGGAGACTGTATTCAACGACTGGAGTGCGGAATAAAGCGTGTTAGTTTTGCCACTGCCCGTCGGTCCGGTGACCAGCACCATTCCGTAGGGTTTGGAAATATTCCGCTGAAACTTCACGAGAGAGTCAGGCTCAAACCCGAGGTTAGTCATGTCTAGCATGAGCTTTTCTTTGTCGAGCAGGCGAAGCACAACCTTCTCTCCGAATAGAGTTGGCAGAGTAGAAACGCGGAAGTCGAGTTCGCGTGAGCGCGACTCAACTTTGACGCGAATCTTGATGCGGCCATCCTGGGGCAGACGCTTCTCAGAGATGTCCAATTTCGCCATGATCTTGATGCGGGAGATGAGGGCATCGCGCATCTTCAAAGGTGGGTGCATGACGTCGTAGAGAACGCCGTCGATGCGGAAGCGTATGCGCAGCTCTTTTTCGTAGGGTTCGACGTGGATGTCTGAAGCGCCGCGCCGAAGTGCATCAACCAGAAGGACGTTCACCAGTCGCACGACAGGCGCGTCTTCGCTCATTCTGGTGAGGCTGGAGAGATCGATCTCCTCGTTGTCTTCGAAAACCTCAACTTCGCTGGCCAGGGATTCCTGATCGAAATCGAGGCTGTCGAGAGAAACCAGGTCGGCCTGTGAGAAGCCGTTGCCGTTGAGGCTTTCGACTGAGAGATCAGGCCCGACCGCGGCCAGCTCGATTTCCCGCGAACTGCTGTAGTACCTGGCGATTGCAGTTTGGACGCTGGCTTCGGCGACAACCACAGGCTCGACATTGAGGCCGGTCATGAACTTAATGTCGTCCATCGCAAACACGTTGGTGGGATCGACCATTGCGAGGGTGAGGGTGGCGCCTACGCGCGAAAGAGGCAGGACGGAGTATTTCTGCGCAACTTCCTGGGGGATCAGACGAAGGACAGAGTCCTCGATGTCAAAGAGATCCAGATTCACTGAGGGAATGCCGTATTGTCGCGACAGTACCGCGGTAATCGTATCATCAGAAACAAGGCCGAGTTTGACGAGGTTGAAACCGAGCCGCCCGCCATGCTCGCGCTGATAGTCGAGTGCCTGGCGGAGATGCTGTGGACTAATTAGATTCTCGCGGACGAGAATTTCGCCGAGTTTTGCTGACATTGGGGTCGTAGTTTTCCGGCTTTTCCAGTAAAGAGACTTTAAAAAATGGTGGGATCGAGCCCTGATTCTTGGGTCCGAACTCGTGAGTTGCAGAGCAAGCAGCGGTGTCTAACACCGTTGCAAGGCCAATTCTAGCGTTGAACACCATCGACTGTCAACAGATTTAAGGGCGCTGGGTTTTAAGAAGATAGGGATCTGGGGGTTGTGGAGATCTTTTGCTAGACAACTGTTTGGCAATATTCGATAATGTTCGCACACATTCGAAAATGCTTAGGAGGCATGATGCCGATTACTGCGAGACAACGAAGAGTGTTGGATTACATCAAGAAATATTTTGACGTGCATCAGGAAGCCCCAACCATGGCTGAGATTGGCCAGGAACTCGGGATGAGTTCATCGGCCAGCGTGCATCACGTAGTCTCGATTCTGGAAAGGGAAGGTCTGATCCGGCGCATTCCTAATGTTAGCCGAGGTATCGAACTGGTAACTGATGAGCCAGCCGAAGACAATTACGAGATCCCTTTGCTTGGAATAGTAGCCGCAGGTGCGCCAATTGAAGCGGTATTAAATTACGATACCGTTTGCATTCCACGGGACATGTTGAGACCGGGACGGATGTTTGCACTACGTGTTAGAGGAGACTCAATGATTGATGAGCAAATCCGTGAAGATGATTTCATTGTGCTGCAATCACAGCAGACCGCGGACAATGGGCAGACGGTTGTAGCCTTGATTGATGGAAGTGACGCGACCGTGAAACGCTTTTATGGTGGTCGAAACCAGGTGCGTTTGGAAGCGGCAAATCCGCGTTACAAACCGATCGTGATTCGGCCGCCGGAGCGTGTACAGATTCAAGGTGTCGTAGTGGGTGTGATTCGTAAATACAAACACTGAATCTTAGATTTCCATTTCGCTTCCCGTCTTTTGATTTTTCCGCTGAGGTTTACCAGGATGATTCACGCCCACGCTTATCAGCTCTTTGATAGAACGTCCTCAATGCAACTATGAAATCAGCAAGCGCGAAAAAAGAAATCGAGTCGGCGCTGGCCAATCGGTTGGGCCCTGTCTTCCAGTGGCGCCAGAAACAGCCCACTGAAATTGTGCCGACAGGGATCGGGGAAATTGATGGGCGTTTAGATGGACTCCCTCGCGGAGCTATTACCGAAATCCATGGAACAGCATCATCAGGACGAACCAGCTTGTTACTTTCTGCTCTAGCGGTCGCCACCGCGCAGGAAGAAACCTGTGCGTTGGTGGATACCAGCGACACCTTCGATCTTTCATCCGCAGCAAACGCTCGAGTGGATTGCGATCGCTTATTGTGGATTCGCTGTAATGGCATGGTAGAGCGCGCTTTCAAAGCTACCGATCTTTTGCTGCAAAGCGGAGGCTTTGGCTTGGTCGCGCTTAACCTGGCCGATGTGGCGGCAAAATACACGCGACGAATAATCACCTCGTGGTGGTTTCGTTTCCGGCGGGCAATTGAAAGTACGCCGACCGCGCTGATAGTAGTTACACCCGTACCTTGCATTCGTTCATGCGCCACGCTGGTTTTGGAAGTAAAGAACGAAAGTACAGTCTGGCCCAACAGCGGGTCGTTAGTTTGGGAAAGCAATGACGCAACGTTAACGATAATGAAAGACCGGACAGCTTCGATGCCTAACCTTTCGCTGGTCACAGAATCAATTCCCCGGCCCAACAGTTATTCCCTGCTTCCGACCCATTCGCATTTGCTTCAGGGAATTCGCGTCCAGGTAAATCAAGAAAGGCCGACTTCCTGGACTGGCGGACCCGCCAGGTTCAGAACACACTTGCACTAAGTCGCTCGCTAACATCCGCGCCCGCTCCCAACCTTGACAATCTTCGGCGATATTCGTTAATCTTCGCCCACCTGAATCAGGTTTTATCAATCTAACGCTTTCGTAGAGTTGAAGTTTATGTTTGCCTGTATCTATGGACAAACTGTCCCCAAATCCCGGATTCCAGACGATCCCAGAGAGGTTCTCACTGATCTGGCTTTCTCGTTTTCTCCTTTGGTTGAGCAAGCGGCCGTTGATACGGTTGTGCTTGATGTCGCTGGGCAGGATCTATTGTTTGGTTCTGTCTTCAATTTGGGAAAGCCTGAACGTCACCATGCCGGGATTGATGCTTTACGCGCCCTGGCCAATGAAATCGAGCGCCGGGCGACTCAGTCAGGGTTCCCAGTGAATGTTTCCGTAGCCGCGAATCCTGATGCGGCGATTCATTCGGCGCGATCATTCAAAGGAGTGACTATAGTTCCTGCCGGAGAAGAGTCCTCACATCTCGGAAACCTGTCATTAAAGATGCTCGATTTTTCCCTCGCCGGAATTGAGCAGGAAAGGCATGGGGAAATCCATGAGACGTTGCAGCTTTGGGGGCTGCGCACGTTCAGTGATCTTGGCCGGTTGCCGTTGGCAGGAGTCGCGCAGAGACTGGGACAAGCAGGGGTGCGGCTGCAAAAGCTCGCCCAGGGCAAAAGCGATCGCCAACTGGTCTTGGTCCAGCCTCCAATCGGTTTCGAACAATCACTCGAGTTGGAACATCCGGTTACGGAACTTGAGCCGCTCTCTTTTATTTTTTCTCGGCTGCTCAATCAACTGTGCCTTAAGCTGCACGCGCATGCTTTGGCAACGAATGAATTACGGCTGCGCCTGGAGTTGGAAGATAGAACCGAGCATGAAAGCCAGATTACTTTGCCCGTCCCGATGCGCAATCCGAAAACGCTTTTACGATTGCTTTTATTTGAAATCGAAGCACAGCCTCCACAGGCGGCGATCATTTCGGTAACCATCGTTGCCGAGCCGGTGAAGCCACGCGTGGCCCAGACGGGATTGTTTATTCCGTTGGCGCCTGAGCCGGAGAAACTCGAATTGACTTTGGCGCGTTTGGCGAAATTAGTGGGGGCAGACAAGGTCGGTTCGCCTGAACTTTTAGATACGCATAGACCAGACGCCTTTCGAATGAAGCGCTTCAGTATTTCAAATGGGCAGAATAAATCACGTCGCAATCGGCGATCGGTAATCGACAATCGGCAATGCGTAATGGGATTCAGAGTTTTTCGACCTCCGTGGCGCGCGGAGGTGCAAACGATGCGGGGACAGCCGACGCGAATCAGCGCCGGTGATGTGAATTCGTCCTGCGTTGTCCGTGGCAAAGTTATGTATGTCTCGGGTCCCTGGCGAACTTCGGGTGATTGGTGGCGCACAGATATCTGGGCCAGAGATGAATGGGACATAGCAGTAGCCGATTCAAGTTCACCACAAAGTGATGTGCTGTGTCGGATCTATCGCGATTTGCAAAATGAAGAGTGGTTCATTGAAGGAATGTATGACTGAGAAGCCAGTAAGCAGGTGAGCAGTGAGCAGTGAGCAGTGGGCAGTGGGCAGTGGGCAGTGGGCAGTGGGCAGTGGGCAGTGGGCAGTGGGCAGTGACTCGGAGCAAAAAAGGGATGCAAACATCTAACGGAAATCTATCGAAACAGAGCAAGCGACCGCCCACCGCTCACCGCTCACGTACTGAGTATGTTGAGCTTCATTCCCGTTCAGCGTTTAGCTTTCTCAAAGGCGCTTCGACTCCTGAGGAAATAATCGCGGCCTGCGCTGAATTCAAAATGACGTCGATGGCCCTGCTTGATCGAGATGGTTTGTACGGCGCGCCGCGGTTTTACCTGGCGGGTAAAAAGTTGGGCATTAAGGCGCATATCGGCGCCGAAATAACTGTACGAAGTCCAAAGTCCAAAGTCCAAAGTCAAACCGGCGATAGACAGACATCGGACATACAAAAGAACGTTTTCACCTTACCTCTGCTGGTTCGCAATCGCACTGGCTATCAGAACCTCTGCCGCCTGATCACTTTGATGAAACTGCGCGTGCCCAAACATGCAAAGCCGGGCGAGTGTGCGGTGACGCCGGAGGAGCTGGCAGAGCATGCGGAAGGATTGATTTGTTTGACAGGTGAGAGCGATGGACCGCTGGTACAGAACATTCAACACAGAGACACAGAGGGACACAGAGGTGTACAGAGAACTGCTGAATGGCTGGTTGGTACTTTTGGCCAGGGAAATGTCTACGCCGAACTACAGCGACATTTCAATCGTGATGAGGAAGCGCGGAATCATGCGGTGATTGAGATTGCCCGCCGCTTAAAGTTGCCGCTGCTGGCGACTAATGGAGTCAGTTACGCCCATCGTGCACAGCGACAAGTGGCTGATGTTTTCACCTGCATTAGAAATCACGTGCGCCTGGAAACTGCCGGCCGTCTGCTTTCAACTAATTCAGAGCGTTTCGTGAAATCGCCGCCAGAGATGGTGGGCCTTTTTGCCGACCTGCCGGAAGCGATTTCGAACACAGTTGAGCTTTCATCGCGACTTGAATTCACGCTCGAAGATCTCGGCTACGAATTTCCCCGCTATCCTGTGCCGGCGAATGAAACGATGACTTCTTTTCTGCGCCAGCGAACTTACGAAGGCGCGCGGTTGCGTTATTCAGGACAGAAGGGCTCGCCCACTTTCGCGCGGGCCCAAAAACAGATCGAGCATGAGCTGGCCCTGATCGAGAAGCTAAAACTCGAAGGTTACTTCCTGATCGTCTGGGACATCATTCAGTTCTGCAAACGCAACGGCATCCTGGTCCAGGGGCGTGGCTCGGCGGCGAACAGCGCGGTTTGTTATTCGCTCGGCATCACGGCGGTCGATCCTGTCGGCATGGAGCTTCTATTCGAGCGCTTTCTCTCCGAAGAGCGCGGAGAATGGCCGGACATCGATCTCGATTTACCGAGCGGCGATCAGCGCGAACGCGCTATCCAATATGTTTACGAACGCTACGGCAAACTTGGCGCGGCGATGACCGCGAACGTGATTACTTACCGCGGGCGTTCGGCCGCACGTGAAGTCGGCAAAGCGCTGGGCTTTGATGAAGAGACGCTCAAGCGTCTATCGAGTTTGGTTCATACCTGGGAGTGGAAGGACCCGAAGGACACTCCCGAGCGGCAATTTAAAGATGCGGGGCTCGACCTGGGAGATCGGCGGATCAAAAAATTCTTTCAGCTTTACCGGGCCCTTCAGGATCTACCTCGTCATCTGGGCCAACACTCGGGTGGGATGGTGATTTGTCAGGGCCAACTCGATTCCGTGGTTCCGCTTGAGCCCGCGGCGATGCCCGGACGTGTTGTCGTGCAATGGGATAAAGAAGACTGCGCCGATCTAGGGATTATCAAAGTCGATCTGCTTGGTCTGGGAATGATGGCGGCGCTGGAAGAATCTATACAGATAATTTCTGAGACTTCGGGCGAGGAAGTTGACCTGGCGCATTTGCCGCCGGATGACCCGACAGTTTATCGAGCGTTGCAGCAGGCCGATACCATAGGCATGTTTCAGGTCGAAAGCCGCGCCCAGATGTCATGTCTGCCACGACTCAGGCCGCAAAAGTTTTACGACATCGTAGTCCAGGTAGCCATCATCCGACCCGGCCCGATTGTGGGCAACATGGTGAATCCTTATTTGAGTCGACGGCTGGGGCGCGCGGCGGTTAAGTATGCACACCCCGATCTGGAACCGGTGTTGAAGCGCACGCTCGGCGTTCCGCTGTTCCAGGAGCAACTGCTCAAGATGGCGATGATCTGCGCGGGCTTTAGCGGCGGCGAAGCGGAAGAGTTGCGCCGCGCAATGGGTTTCAAGCGCTCGGAAGCGCGCATGCGTGATATCGAATTAAAACTGCGTCGAGGTATGACAGAGAAGGGGATTGCCGGAAAAACGCAGGATGAGATCGTGCAATCGATCGCTTCGTTTGCGCTTTATGGTTTTCCTGAATCGCACGCGGCCAGCTTTGCCTTGCTCGCTTATGCCAGCGCCTATCTTAAATGTCACTACCTGGCTGCTTTTACCGCGGCCACACTTAATAATCAGCCGATGGGTTTTTATCAGCCGTTCACGATCATTAAGGACGCGCAACGACACGGATTGAAGGTGAAACCGGTTGATGTGACGCGATCGAATTGGGCGTGCACGATTGAAGAAGACAGAGGTCAGAAGTCAGAAGTCAAAGGTCAGAAAATCGAAAAGCACGAGACGCGGACACCCACTGTAAAGACAAAAAGTGATCAGGAATCGTCTTACCGACTTCTGACCTCTGACCTCCGATCTCTAGCTCTTCGCCTCGGACTGAGATGCGTCAAGGGTCTGCGGGAAGATGCGGGTCGGGCAATCGAGCGCGAGCGAACTCAACGGCCGTTTACAAGTCTCGATGATTTGCACAGACGCGTGCCTGAGTTGAGAAAAGATGAACTGCGAAGATTAGCAGCGGTGGGCGCGTTGAATTTTATTCAGGCAGATGTCCGACAAACTTCAGTTCGTCGTGACTGCGGTAAAGAGGGGGGTAATCGAACCGGCGACAAACTGAAGTTTGTCGGACAGAATAGCAATCGACGCGACGCGCTGTGGCAAGTCGAACGGGTGTCGCGGGAGGCCGGGCCGCTTTATAAAAGACTTGAAGAAGATAACGACTCGCCACTCGTGCCGATGACGCTCAACGAACGACTGAACGCAGATTTGCGCGGCACGGGAATGACCATTGGCCGTCATCCGATGGCCCATCAACGCGCCTGGCTCGACAGTATGCACGTAGCCCGCGCTGCTGATTTGAAGACAATGCGCCACGGCCGGCTGGTCCGCGTGGCGGGTTGGGTAATTGTGCGCCAGCGTCCCGGTACCGCAAAAGGGTTTGTATTTCTTAGCCTGGAGGATGAGACTGGAATCGCCAACGTAATCGTCACGCCTCAACTCTTCAAAAAGAATCGACTCGCTTTAGTTGACCATCCTTTTTTGTTAATTGAGGGAGCACTGCAGCATCAGGACAATGTAATTTCGGTAAAGGCAAGAAGGGTTGAGCCGCTGCAAATGAAAATCACGAGTACCGGTTCGCATGACTTTCATTAAGGCACTGTTGCAACAAAAAAGGGCACGGCGCGCCGTGCCCTCAAAAAGAAAACTGTCGCAATGCTAAGGCCGCTTATTACCGCGACGCGGAGGCGCCTTTTCAGGTACGACATTTTCCGTGCTCTTCATTTCAGCGAGAATCGCCTTAGCGTCGTTCTTGAACTTGTGGGTCTCAGGAGCTTTGTCGACAAATCGCTGCAGGTAATTAGCGGCCTCCTGATACTTGGCCTTGTCGGCCGTGCTGAACAATGCCAGACCGGCTCCCAGGTTTGCGTCCGGGTCATCCGGTTGGGCCGCCAGGATCTTCTGGTATTCAGCGTACGCTTTATCGCCGGCGCCGGCGTCGAGCAGCATTTGCGCCAGATCAAGCTGGGCCTTTGATTTCTTCGCCGGGTCAGTCTCAACCGCGATGTAGTCCTGAAACGCGGCAATGCCGGCGTCCGCCTTGGTCGAGTCGCCCTTGCTTACGTAAAGGCGATAAGCCTCTGCCCGGACAATCAGCGCCGAGTATTTATTCGCCTCGTGTCTTTTCTGTTCATTCGGGTCGGCCGCTGCGGGCTCCTTCTTGAGAAGCTCAGCAGCCTTATCGGCCGACTCGGCAGCGCCCTTGAAGTCCGCCTTAGCGGCTTCAATGCCGGAAGTCTTCGCGGCGTCATCTTTCGATTGAATGGCAGCGTTGTAGCTGTCGACACCGCGGGCCTTCAATGCCGCCGATCTATTGGTCAGCAAAGCAGCCTGTTCGGGATCAGCAGCGAGACCAATATCATATTGCTTCACGGCTTCGTCATAGTTCTTTGCCGTCAAGGCCGCGTTGCCCGCCTTGAACACATCGCCCACTATCTGGTTCGTGCTTTCAGCCTTCTTGTTGGACGCTTCAATTTCCGCGTTCTTCCTGATGAGTTCTTCGCGATTGGCCTTATCCTCCGCGCTTTCGCCGCCGCCGCCGCCGGAACCAGGGCCAGCACCTCCACCACCGCCGGATTTAGATATGTCGATTGCTTCTGTTTTCGTCAGTCGTCTGCCGTCCCCCTTTTGGAGTACCACATCAACCGGAACTTCGCGGCCTGCTTTGACTCCTGATCTGGCGCTAGGCGCCGCGCCGGGCGCGCTCACGGCCACGACATAAGTGCCAACGAAAGGAAGCCCGGCAAAAACCCATTGGCCTTTCTTGTCTGTCTTCGTATGGTATTCGCCGGAGATGTCAGAGCGATAGACATCAATGGTCGCTCCGTCAACTGGAGCCGGTTTCCCATCGGAGCCGACGAGTTGGACACTGCCACGAAGCTGTCCGGTCTGAGCTGAAGCAACAACACCGGCGAAAACCAGGACCGCGGCGGCTATGATAGAAGTGAATAGATGAGAACGACGCATATAGAATTCCTCCAAAATCTGTGGCTCTCGTTGGGCCATCGATAAGATGCCCCGTTCTGCCTACAAGTTGTAGCTGTTGAACCGACTTTAAGTTAGTCAGCGCGAGCATTACTGTCAAGCATAAGCAATCGGGTCGGGCCTCCCGGCTTCCTCGAACGCGCGCAGGCGCAGCGCGCATGAGTCGCAACGGCCGCAGGCTCGTTCTTCCGCTTGATAGCAGGACCAGGTGAGTTCCAACGGCGCGCCTAATTCCAAACCGCGCCGCACAATTTCCGCTTTACGTAAGTGAATCACCGGAGTCACGATGTCGACGCTGGTTTCCGGTTTTGTGCCGGCATCAATCGCTCGTTGAAATGCTTCATAGAATTCCGGCCGGCAATCAGGATAACCGGAAGAATCTTCGGCGACCGCGCCAACATAAATACGCCGGGCACCGATGGTTTCTGCCCAGCTTGTGGCAATGGCTAAAAGATGAGAGTTGCGAAAAGGAACATAGCTGGTTGGAATCTTCCGCGAAGTCAGGTCCGCTTCGCTCACGGGGATGCTCGCGTCGGTCAATGACGAACCCCCGATGGCTTTCAAATACTCAATCGAAACAGCCAGCCGTTTCGCGACTCCGAAATGCTCAGCCAGTTCGACAAAGGCACGGCGCTCTCGCGCCGCAGTTCGCTGTCCGTACGAGACGTGCAGGAAGGCGAGTTCTTCATTTTCTTCGCGGGCGATGGCGGCCGTCACGCACGAGTCCATCCCTCCTGAGACCAGGCAAACTGCCAAGTGGCACAGACTCAGGTCTGTGTTGCCTTCTTCATATGCCTGATCGTTGTGACCTCCCATATTGGTGTCCGACTTATTGTCCGACAAACTTCAGTTTGTCGACCTTACCGTTTATCTCTAACCTCGAACAGAATCCAGAGGCTGCGACAAACTTCAGTTTGTCGGACACTAAACGCCGCGCGCGTCAGCTCCCCAAATGTACTTATGCATTTGCAACTGCATTCGCAGATTCATGCCGCTCTCTACGATCCATTGTGCCAGATCCTGCAAATCGATTTGCTCCCAGGCCGGCGAAATCAGAATGGATTTGGCGCGCTTTTCGAGGCCATAGTCCTGGACGACCTCTCGCGCAAAATCCCAGTCCGCCCGATCAGCCACGACAAACTTTACCTCGTCCGTCTCCGGCCGCAGTCGCGTTAGGTTGGGCCAGTGATTTCTTTCGGCTTCGCCTGAGGCAGGACACTTCACGTCGAGAATGACTTTTGCGCGCTGATCCAAATCCTCTGTTGAAACATAACCACCCGTCTCGATCAATACTTCGTAATCTTCGTCGCACAACCGTTTGATCAGGTCGAATGCCTCTCGCTGGGCCAGGGGCTCTCCGCCGGTGACCTCAACCAGCGGGCAGCCAAAATCGCGCACCTGACTCAACACGTCTTCGATCGAGAGCTGCTCGCCGCCGGTGAAGGTATACTCGCTGTCACACCAGGAGCAGCGCATGGGACAGCCGGTCAAGCGCACAAAGGTGCAGGGGCGACCGGCATGCGTGGATTCTCCCTGAATCGAACGAAAAATTTCGGTAACGCGAAGCACGGTCAGATTTTAGATTTTAGACCTGCGAATGTCGATTCTGGTTTCGGAGTACCGGCTTCACTCGGGCTCTATCGCTTACAAATACCCAACTGAAGTTGGTACGCGAAACAGCCACCGTCACCGGCAACCCAAAGCGTTGCGCCTCATCAAACTGGATTGGCTGCCTGGTGATCAAATCGAGGTCGAAAGATCGTGATAGCATAGGGCGGACGATTTATTAGTTGGTTTAGCGGGCACTAGTTGGAATCCTTTTGAGCGAAGATCCGAAGCAAATTGACGAATTGGTTCTCGCCGGGGGCCAACGTCTCCTGGCGCGGGCGGCCAATTCGCGTTCGCTGGATGCTCTGTCTTTGGCGTCGCGATTGCGGACCGCGATCGAGAAATATGTCTTGAAGGACAACCCGTCGGTCGGCCCCTCGGCAATCGATAAATTCCTTGATGGCCTACATGCTGATGATCTGTGTCTGGTAATTGCCTGCGAGCGGGGTGACGAAACTGCCTGGACCGATCTGTTCGAAGGGTATGGCGCCACGGTGCGTTCTGCGGCGCGGGCGGCAAGTTCAAATGAAGCGATGGCGGACGAGGTGGCCCAATCGATCTGGGCCGATCTGCATGGGTTGAAAGCGCGCGAGGATGGCACGCCCGCGGGAAAGCTGGCCTATTATTCCGGGGCTGGTTCGTTGGGCGGCTGGTTGCGAGCGGTGATTGGGCAATTGGCAATCGATCAGCACCGGCGGCAGGCACGCCTGATACAGACTGAGGAGGACTCTGATCTGGAGCGCCTTGCCCACGACGCTCAAGGCGAATCAGAAACATTCAGCCCATTTCATTCTTCCCCCAGCCCGGAGGAAGCACTGGCGAGCGATTTGGCCGGAGCCGATGTGGAAAGGGCCCTGGCGCGTGCTCTGGCAAAGTTGAATGATGAGGATAGACTTTTGATGAAGCTCTACTATTTCGATGGGCTGCGTCTGCGCGAGGCGGGAGCAGTCCTGGGCGTCCACGAGGCCACGGCCAGTCGCCGTCTGACCCGCATTCATGGAGAAGTGCGACAGCAGGTAGAGTCGATCTTGATGAAGGATCACGGCTGGACTAAAGCCGAAGCAACTCGGTCGCTGACAGAGGTCGCAACGCATTTGCAGACCGAAGTGGAACCAATGTTGACCGGGAAGGCGGATCCGAGTTTGGGTCGCTCGCCGGCTGGAGCATAGGGATGAAGGCCCTCGAATTGCGATTCATTCGCGATGATTTCGCAAGTTATTTCGGGTGTGGCCGTTCATTAGACAGGAAGTGAAGCGCCTTTGCGTTAGAGTATTACGAGCAACATGACACCCAACGACGCACAAATTGATCTTCTGCTGCGGCGTCACGCCGAACAGGCCCAGCCTGAACAGGCAAGGCCCAACTTGGCGACTGAACATCTCGACGCCGACGAACTCAACGCGTTCGCGGAAGGTTCGCTGCCCGACGCAGCGCGCTCTCGTTATGTGTCGCACCTGGCCGATTGTGATGACTGTCGAAAAGTCGCTTCTCAACTCGCAATCAGTGGCGGCGCCGTAGTGGCTGCTGAAGCGAAAAGCACGACGCACCCGCAAGGCTACTCCTGGTGGAGAAATCTATCCGGGTTCTTCTCGCCATTGACCTTGCGCTACGCCGCGTTTGCGGTTGTGTTGATAGCGGTCGTGGGCGTGACATTTCTGGTCATGCGGCAGCAGCGCGAGTCAAACTTCATTGCGCGGAACGAATCGACGAAGCAACCGCAAGTGAGCGCGGTGAGGCCGGCCGACTCTGCTCCGTCAGCAGGCTTAATTCAAGCTGAAAAGGGCAGTGCGGACCAATCGGCCGCACCTTCCTCAGTCAATGCGAGTCCGATTGTGAACAAGCCGGAATCAAAGGTTGCTGAGGATTTCGCGCAGCCTCCGGCGCCGCCTGCTGCCAAGGCCGGGCAGGAAACAGCGGAGACAACCGCTCCTGTCCTGGCCGCTAAGAAAGCCGCCGAGCCCGTGACGGTTCAACAGTCCCCGTCATACGCTCCGCCGCCTCCAGGGGAAGCCGCACGCGCCGGGAACCTATCCAACGAGCGACAGGAGTTGAAGCGCAACGTGCCGAGCGGTCCGCGGAAGTCTGAGTCTCCCTTTGATAAATACAAAGTGATGGACCAATCGCGTGCCGGTGAGATGGCTAGGGATAACCGTGCACAGGATGACGCCAATCGCGCCGGTGTGAATCAAACTCAAACTCAAACTCAAAGCAACATTCAAAGACAGGCCGACGAAAAGACTCAAACAGGAAGAGAGCAGGATAACCTGTCATCGAGGGATCGCAACGCCAGGGAATCTCGACCTCGAGCGCCGGCCAACCAAAGTGCCGGAGCCGGCAAGCGCGACTCCTCAAGCACCTCAGAAGAGGCGCCGGAAACTCGCTCGGCTGGTGGCCGCAAATTTAGCCGCCAGGGTAACGCCTGGGTCGACGTGAAGTTCAAGGCTTCCATGTCTGTGAAGCGTATCTCGCGCGGGTCGAGCGAATTTGACGCGCTCGATTCCGGCCTCCGCTCGATTGCTCAGCAAATCAGCGGCGAGGTAATCGTCGTTTGGAAAAACAAGGCCTACTTGATTCGGTAACGCTGCCCGGCATGTATCCACAAGCCCGACCGTCCTGGAGGGCGCCTGGTAGTGAAGCAAGCCGGGCTGACCCGCGGGCTGCTGACAATTCCCCACTGAACATCAACGCTCGGTGAACCGTATGGATAACGGAATCGGCGACTTTGGCCTGAGGCATCTTGTTTACTCGGCAGTTCGGACTTACTATTCACAAATCATGTTCTGTCCTTCGTGCGGCACCGAATACACGATCGAGTTAAAGTACTGCAATCGCTGCGGAGCGAACCTGAGCACCTCGATCGAGGGCCAGCCGGAGCCCGTGGTGGTGAATTTAAGCAAGCCGACGCTAATTCTCGGGACAGTAATCACCCTGGTAACCCTGGGAGGGTTTGGAATGGTGATCGCGGGCGCGGTCGAACTTGCGCGCAACGTTCAGTTGGGAAGCGACCCGGTTATCGCGATGGTCGTAATGGGCATGCTCACCATCCTAACCGCGGATATTTTTCTCGTGCGCCAGCTATCCAAATTGATCAACGCATCGCTGACCTCAGGCGCACAAGCCCAGCCGAGACGATCGAACGTGCTTGCTAGTCCTCCCGTGGCTCAGTTACCCCAGCCTGCGGCGCCGCGTCTTCAGGGAGTACCGAGCGTCACCGAAAACACTACGCGCTTTCTCGAATCCTACCGCGCGCCCTCTGAGGGCGAAGATCGCACGACTGCTGAAAAGCTCGAGAGATAAGGTGGCACGGACTTTCGGTCTGTGATTGTTGGTTTCTAACTCCCTCTCCCTTTGGGAGAGGGTTGGGGAGAGGGCTTGAGTATCGGGCCGCCCAGCTACGCCCCTCTTCCCCGTCCCTTCTCCCAAGGGGAGAAGAGATATAAACCAACATCCCTCACCAACTTGTTCAGAGCTTCTTTAAAGTCTGTGCCACCCACGCTGTTGCTCTCACAATCCTGAGTTGGTACAGTCTCAGTCCGTACCATCAGTCTTCAAAGAATGAGGTGCCGTCGCATGCGACCGACCCTGCAAAACTGGATATTTCGTTTGCTTGCCCTTCTGCTGCTGATGTCTTTTGGATTCATCATTCCTCCATCGTGGGCAGGGCAGGAACCTTCGAAACCGGCTCCGGCGAACTCCGCCGGGCAGGGCAAATCCTCGCGTCCGCGGCGTTCGACTACTACCAGAAAGACCTCCGCGCCGGCGCGCAACGCTCAGATTTCAAAAATCGTGTCTGAGATTGACGCGCGAAACATCGAGAACTCGATCCGCAAACTGGTAAGTTTTGGCACCCGCAACACTCTGTCTGATCAAAACGATCCGAATCGCGGCATCGGCGCCGCGCGCGATTGGCTCTACGCAGAGTTTGTTAAGGCCGCCCAGCAGTCGGGCGGAAGAATGACCGTCGAAAAACAAACATTTGAGCAACCCAAAGCAGCCCGCGTTCCTCAGCCGACAATGCTAACCAACGTAGTGGCCACGTTGAAAGGGACGCAGGCAGAATCGGCCAATCGAGTTTATGTCGTCAGCGGACACTACGACTCCATGTGCGGCAGTGCTACCGATGCGAAGTGCGACGCGCCAGGAGCCAATGACGACGCGTCGGGCACCGCGGCCGTTTTGGAAACAGCCCGCGTGATGGCCCGCTACAGCTTTGAGGCCACCATCATTTTCATGACCGTCCCGGGTGAAGAGCAGGGCCTGCTCGGTGCTACACACTTCGCCGAAGAAGCAAAGAAGAGCAACACCGACATCGAAGCGATGTTCACCAACGACATCATTGGCAGTTCCCTGGGAGGCAACGGCGTACGCGATCCACACACGGTCAGGGTGTTTTCCGAAGGCGTGCCATCAAACGAGACAACCCAGGAAGCGACGACCCGCCGCAGTGTCGGGGGCGAAAATGATTCGCCCTCGCGACAGCTTGCCCGCTTCATTAAAGAGACCGGTGAGTTTTTCGTGCCGTCGATGAAGGTCTGGATGATCTATCGACGCGATCGCTACGGTCGTGGTGGGGACCATCAGCCGTTCCTCGAGCGTGGCTATGCCGCCGTGCGCTTTACTGAGCCGAACGAGAACTATCAGCATCAACATCAGAACGTGCGCATCGAAAACGGAATTCAGTACGGCGACCTGCCGCAATTCGACGACTTTAAGTACATCGCTGATGTAGCGCGTGTGAATGCGGCGGCGCTGGCTGCCCTGGCCTCGGCGCCGGCACGGCCAAAAACCGTTACCTTTCCGACGGGCTTATCCAACGATACGCCAATCAAGTGGGACGCTAATAAGGAACCCGACATCGCCGGCTATGAAATCGTCTGGCGGGATACGACCGAAGCGACGTGGACCAACTCTCGTGCGATCGGCAACGTCACGAGCTACACAATGAAGGGAATGTCAAAGGACAATTACTTCTTTGGGGTGCGCGCGGTAGACAAGGAAGGGAATCGCAGCCCGGTGAGTTATCCCAGGCCGTTGCCGCGCACGCGGCCGGCAGGTGCTGGTGCGCCGCCCCCATCACCAGAGTGAGATCGCATCACCGCATCACGAACCCGTCTGGTAGCAACACACAATTACCCCAGTATCAGCAAAAAATTCTCTTGACATCGACATCGTCCAGGCGTAATTTCCTGCCATTGCAAAGTCTCAGGCTTGGGTGCTCAAACTAAGCTGAATGCTCACTTGACTTCCACAAGCTGCTAACTTTCCAATACTTTCTCTTACCGGAGGTAACCTCATGGCAAACGAAGCAGGGGACATGAAGCTCCTCGGCAACTTCCGCAAACTCATCGATCTACTCAAATCAGAACCCTGGATGCCAAAACGATTGGATGCCTTATTACTCTAAACGCGAAGGATGATGTGGTCCATTTGTATCGCCTCAGAGGCTTCCTCCTGAGGTTGATACATACAGCGTCTTCCAGTCACCCTTCTTCACTCACAAGGAGATGAAAACATGAAATCACGAATGAGTTTTTTGGGCGCCCCCCTTACCATGACGATCATTGTTCTGGGAATGCTAGCCTTCCCTGCCAGAGCGAGCAGGTCCAACGCATCGGCAAAGCCTCCGGACCTGCCGTTGAATCAGCTCTTGCCGATTGCGTCTGGGGATATTAACAAGTTTTGGATGCAGAGTTTCTACGCCGGCCGTTTGCGATACACGACTCCGACAATGGTGTATTACACCCAGCCCATCCCTACGCCCTGTGGGATGGCCACAACGAACAACGCGTTCTATTGCTCAGCCTCGAACAGCATCTACTACGACTACAATTTCATGGCCCAAATGTATAGCCAGGTTGGTGATTATGCTGCCGTCAGCATACTGGCCCACGAATGGGGACACCTGGTGCAGACGCAACTGGGAATAGCCAGAGGGGGCGCCTTTAGTATTCAGATGGAACTCCAGGCGGACTGCTTTGCCGGGGCCTATACTCAATATGCCGAGAGAATGAAGGAGCTCGACCCGGGAGACCTGGACGAGGCTGGCGTCGGTTTGTTCAAAGGGGGCGACCCAATCGGCATGCCGTGGTTTGCTCCTTCGGCTCACGGCACAGCCATGCGGAGGATCAGCGCTTTTCTGGACGGCTACAACAATGGACCCCGAAAATGCGTGGGGGGATAGAGCTTTTGCGCAAGTAAGATCCGGGGCGCTCACGGGGGAAGAATAGCTTCAGGCAGAGCCGTGACAATCACATCGCGCTAGAGCGATGCCCCACGACCGAAGTCCCATGGCGCACGACGCGCGTGCCATATCGCACGCTGCTTTTCGATAGGGCAGGCGGCCAGTCGCTTCTTTTGAATCAGAAACGCGAAGACGCCGGCTCCTAGACCGAGTGAGTAAGGGGTCATTTTCGGCTACGAAGCACATTTGGAAAGAAGGTTGAAAACGTGAGTCATCACCTAAGGAAGACCTCAAAACTCGCGACCATGGATGCGGCGAGGGAACTCTATTTTATCCTTGTGGCTCTGGCCGTTCTAAAATCGCTCGAATTCTCGTTGCTTGAACTGTCTTCGCACCATGTGCCGCTTGAGGATTGGTTTCTCCTGGTTTGGAGGGACCCGACTTTATTCGCGCCAATTGCAATGGAATTCGCCTTTCTTTTTACCCTGTTGCGTTTTAGCCATGGAGTGTCGCAACTGCTGGCGTTTGAAAAAGACAGTGTCGAATCGTCAGGCCTGCCTTCGTCTTTTCGAAATTTGACGCTGTTCATGTTTTTGTCGGTGCTAGGGATTCTCTTCGTCCTGATGGGCTCCAACATCGCGGACTTTCCAGAATTTGTGTTCTGGCTCGTTATCATATTGGGCATCGACTTCATCTATGTTGCATCCAGTAAAGTTGTGCGGGCGCCATTAAGGAGCCTACTTCGTTGGATTCCCGGACGCATTTTGATAATCCGTAGAGAGCGAGAACGCAAACGTCGCGAGGCGCACGCTTCTTCCGACGGAACGGTCGTGAGTGGCGTGAGAAAGGAGGCAGTTGTTCCTCCGCCCGACAGCAGCGCGACAGATGACCGGTGCGAACCCGAAAGCCGGTGGATCAATACGACGCCGGGCTATGTCGCCGACGCTGCGTTGGAATGGATGTTGAGCGATTTCATAATCTTCGGCATTCTGTTACTAATTATTTGGAAGAGTAACAACTACAAGCAGTATTGGGTTGCAGCCGTGCTTTTCGTGGGGGGAATTGCCGATTATGTGATCAATCTGCGGTTTTATTTCGGCGGATGGAACGACTGGCGAAAAGAGAAAATAGTTTTTGTTTGTAGTCCATTCACCGGTGGGCCCAAAAGCGAACCCTACAATCAGGAAGACCATTATCGAGAGAACATTCGGCGTGCCCAGGACTACTGCCGGGAAGTCATGCGGGAGGGTGATATTCCTTTTGCCTCACATTGTTTCTATCCACATTTTCTCGATTACCGTAAGACGAAGGATGCAATATTGGCGAGGTACTGTAGTCTGGCTTTCTTGCGTGCGTGCGACGCAATCTACCTCTATGTGCCTTACGAGTCGCGGCCTCTGGTTGATTTGCTTTTACTAAGAAAGATCACGTGGCCTCGTCCGGTCCTCGAAGGGCCCAACTTCTCAGCAGGGATGAGAGAGAAACTCGCCGAGGCCCGCAATCTCGGACTACAAATCAAATACCGACGTACGAATTTAGTGCCGAGCACAGGGACAATCGGTTGGGAATCAAGCCCCCTTGTCTGCCCGGAAGGTCGATTGCAACAGGACAAGCTCGAGAGTATGAAGCGGGTTTATGTATGTACGCCGTTGCGCGGCTTAGGCTGGGACGATCAGGACGATGAATGGAGGCGGGGCGAGCTGGGCCGCAATACAAAATTGGCTCTGTGGGAATGTTTCAACCTAATTAAAGAGGGAAACGGATCAATTGCCCCTTTTGCACCACAGGCATTCTATCCATATTTCGTGCCGGTGCTTGGCTCAGAAATTAAATGGGAGCATTGGTTCGAGCGCTCATTGGAAGTGCTGAAGATTTGCGATGCTATCTATGTCTATACCAAGAGCGGACTGGCGAGCGACGATGAGCTTTCGACGGGCATGACCCATGTGATCGCGTTGGCGGAAGAACTCGGAATGGAGATCCAATATCGTGTGTTACCGCAAGACGTTCCATCTGCATCTGAGTGGGATCCCTGGTTGCCGGATTTCGGCAAGCTCGAAAACCTCCCCGGCGGGTTGCCGTTGAAACCTGCTCCGTCAGAGAAATTGCCGACCGTTCACACACAAGCAGACCGGAGTGCGAAAACGGCGCCGAGCGCGACGGAAATGACTTCCGAACGAACGTGTGTTTATTTCGCCGGGCCACTCTTCACCCAAGGCGAGTGGCAGTGGAACGTTCGCCTGAAAGACGAACTTGAAAAGCTCGGATTGGAAGTAATCCTGCCGCAAAACGAAGCGTATCCAATGCTAAGAAAAGAGCAGCCATTCGACGCTCGGGCCCTGTTTCTGGCAAATACTTCCGGCATAGAAAGGGCAGATCTTGTGTTGGCGATTCTTGATCAAGCTGATCCGGATTCGGGAACCTGTTGGGAATGCGGTTACGCATACAAACTCGGGTGCCCGGTATTGGGATTGAGAACAGACATCCGCACGACGGGCGATGCTCCGGGCGCGTCGGTGAACCTAATGTTACCTCAGAGCTGCAAAGAGTTTCTTGAGGTTCCGCTGGACAAAAGGGAAGACGTGCCGTGGGTCGCCGCGCTCGTGTTGGAGGCGATCAAACGGACTATGAAGCCGGCATCGTGACGCATTGTTCGAAAACTTCATGAGGGCAGGATCGATGTTGCGACGCTTCGTCGATTTCTGATTGGCCATACTAAATCACGAGGTGGAGAAATGAATACTGAGGCGATTGTTTCGACGATTGACAGCCTTAAGGCTATTTATACAGTTCTGTTGGCGCTTTCGCTGGGCGAGGCGTTCACTCAACTGGTGAAGAGCTCTCCTGAAAAGGCAGAACGGGTAATTCAATGGAATCGCATGCTAAATCTCGTTCCTTTCCTTTTGTTGATAATCCCATTCATTCAGGGAATGGATCGATACTTCTTTATGGTTTACAAAACCGATTCAAGACCCATTCATTACGGCGGCCATCTGCTTTGGGATTGTATAGTTTTTACGCTTGAAGGAAGTCTCTTCTTCGTTCTTGCTCGATCGTTATCCCAGGAAAGGTGGCAGCGCTTTTATGGAACCGTCATTGCGCTGCTGGCACTTGATGGTATCTGGGGCCTAACAGTATTTTTGCGTTTCCATCCACCGGCTGTCCTATCATGGCTCATCCTTGACGTTGTTACTCTTATCCTTGTGTCTGCGGTTCGTTTTATCAAAAACGATGCAAATTCATGGATGGCTCCGATCGTTTGCCTGATTATCATTCTGCTGCGCACCGGACTCGATTACTATCTTTCATGGAATTTCTACTTCCCACCTTCTTAAAGGAGATTACAAAATGGATAAGCCAATCGTTTACATCGCTTCGCCATATACGATAGGCGACGTCGGGATAAATGCGCACTTTCAGTGTGAGATATTCAATCGATTAATGAACGACGGACGAGTCTGGCCAGTTGCCCCTCTGTGGGCCCACTTTCAACATACGATATTTCCTCGGCCCTACCAGGATTGGGTAGATTACGATAACGCCCTTCTTAAACTCTACGATGCGTGTCTTCGAGTCAATCCTGACTACCCAGAACTGTGTTACAACGAGACGCGGTCAACCGGGGCGGAGAAAGAGGTCGCGTCGTTTGAGGCGATGTGCAAACCAGTCTTTTATTCAATTGAAGGTCTGTATCTCTGGGCCGAGAAGCTGAAGGAAGCGGCCAGTGGACCAGGGTGACTCGAAAGAGCCGGTCAGCGCGGCGCATCACGTTCCGAAATCCTAAGGAAAGTATTTGTAAATGTCTTTTCGATCGAGGACCCGCACAAAAACGACGGTGTCGTTTTCAAGTGCGAGGCCGATGCGGTAATCGCCGAGCTTTAGCCGGAAATAACTCTTCGCGCCCTTTAGTTTCTTGAGGTTGGGAAAGTCAGCGAGGGAATCGGCTCTTTCGACAGCTTCAATACTGTCTTTGACTCGCTGCAACAGCTTCTTGTCTCGAACGCCTTTCAAGTCTCGCGCGAAGCTTTCTCTGAACGCTGTCTTCACTGGGCGGTATCCAGAATCGTAAACACTTCCTGGCGCGATACGGTATCGGTGCTAACCCCTTCGTCGATCGCCCGCGCCAGCGCGACATCTTCCATCGCTTCTTCGATAATTTCCTTAACGAACTCGCGGCGCTCTTCCAGCACTTCAGCCACCGCGGATTTAAGCAGCTCCTTCAATTTCGCGTCGTCTATTGATGTCGACATAAGTCTCTCCTGGATGGCTAAAGTAGCATCGCTGATTCCGAAAGGGAAGAAAAGGACGGGTCCTGACGCAGTTTACTCAGCCAACGCCCAGATCCAAACGTCTAAGTGAACGTTGAGCAAGGGTTCGTTGAAGATTGCAGCTATCAGCTATACAATCGCCAAACAGGCAGGAATTGAGATTATGAGAAGCAAAAGTCACTCCATCCAAAACGTTTCGGTGATGCCCAACTGTTGGCAACGCGCCGGTGCGATTCTTTCCATGGTCGCGTTGCTTGGCAGCACGTTCGTCGCCGGCATTAACGCGCAAAGTATGAGCCAGGGCATGAAAGCCCCGGCCAGCCAATCGACCGGCCAGAAAGCGCCCAAGCTCACCCAGGAACAGCGCATCCTGCACGTGCTCAATCGGCTCGGGTTTGGCGCGCGACCGGGTGACGTCGAGCGCGTCAAGGCGATGGGCATCGACATCTACATCGCGCAGCAACTGTTTCCTGACAAGATCAATGATTCGGCGTCTGAGGCCAAGCTGCAAAATCTCGAAACCCTGCGCATGACGACCGCCGAGCTTTACGAAAAGTATCCGCAACCAAACCAACTGCTACAGCAACTTCAGCGACGGAACGCTTTGCCTGCGGATCTGGCTGCCGCAAGGGACAACCGGGTCAGGGGCGGCGCGAATGCGACACCCGCGACGAACCCGCAGAAGACAGGCGAGGCGATGCCAGCGCCCGGCGAGATGCAGGGTCCGGACATGGCGAAGAGCAACGACGCGAATAAGACCAACACACCTGCACCCAATCCCGATCCGAATCCACAGAACAATCCGGAGTATCGCAGACAGGTGATGGAGTATTACAAAGAGAACAATCTGCGCCCGGCACAGTTCCTGATCGGCGAGCTGCAAATGTCGCGCATCCTGCGGGCCGTTTACAGCGAGCGTCAGTTGCAGGAAGTGATGGTCGACTTTTGGACGAACCACTTCAACGTGTACGCAGCCAAAGGCGCGGACCGCTGGTTGTTGACCTCCTACGACCGCGACACGATTCGACCGCACACCCTCGGAAAGTTTCACGATCTATTGGTGGCGGATGCGAAAAGCCCGGCGATGCTTTTCTATCTGGATAACTTTCAGAGTGTTAGTCCGAATGCGCAACAACCGCAACAACGACCCGGCGCGCGTGGTCCGCTCGGGCAGTTGATGCGCACGGGCAATCCACAGCAACCACCACCACAGCAGCAGCGACGTGGCATCAACGAAAACTATGCGCGCGAGTTGATGGAGTTGCACACGCTTGGCGTTGATGGCGGATACACGCAGAAGGACGTGCAGGAAGTTGCGCGTTGCTTTACGGGCTGGACCATCTTTCAGCCGCGTGGCGGTGGCGCGGCGGCGGCTGCCCTGATGGGACGCGATACGCGTGACACGGCCGGCAAATTCATCTTCAGACCGGGCGTGCATGACAACGGCGAAAAGATTGTGCTGGGCCACAAGATTCCGGCCGGTGGTGGAGAAAAGGACGGCATGATGGTTTTGGATATCCTCGCCCATCATCCAGCGACGGCGAAGTTCATCGCGACGAAACTCGCCCGTCGCTTTGTTGCGGACGAGCCACCGCCGGCGCTGGTTGATCGAGTAGCTCAGACCTTCATTAAGACAGATGGTGATATTCGCGAAGTTCTCAAGGCAATCTTCTCTTCGCCGGAGTTCAATTCGGCAGACGCTTATCGCTCGAAGGTGAAACGGCCGTTCGAATTGGCCGTTAGCTCAGTCCGCACGCTCGGCGCCGACACCAATGGCGGCCCGCAATTCCATCAATGGATTGCGCGCATGGGACAGCCGCTTTATGGCTTCCAGACGCCGAATGGTTATTCGGATGTGGCCGAGGATTGGGTAAACACCGGGGCGCTCCTCGAACGAATGAACTTTGCCCTGGCGCTGGTGAGCAATCGGATTCCGGGAACTCGCGTCGATCTGTCGCAGTTTGTCAGCGACATGAGCGGCAGCAAATCCGTCGATAAGGGAAAACTGCTGGATCGATTTGTAACCCTAATCGTGGGCGGAGAAATTTCGGCCAAGACACGCGAAACGCTCCTGAAACAACTGGGCGATCAAGTGACATTGCCCGCCCCGGTATCCGGGGCACGGGCTCAAACTGCATCTGGCGGCGCTCCGGCGAACCCCTTCGAGACTGCTTTTCAAAGAGGGAATCTCAATCCCGGAGGAGGCGGCGGGCCTCAACAACAGCAGCAGCAGCTCGCCAGAATGAACCCGGCGGCGATCGACAATCCATTGGCGAGATTGGCCGGCTTGATTCTCGGCTCGCCTGAGTTTCAAAGGCAATGACAAGAGAACTTAGGAACTTAGAACCTAGAACCTAGAACCTAGAACCTAGAACTTAGAGCTTGGTGCTTAGCCCTCTGAACGGAACGGACTAGTTGCGACAGCGAACAAAGCACTAAGCACTAAGCACTAAGCACTAAGCACTAAGCACTATTTCGTGAGGGTCAAGATATGAACAGAAGATTCTTCATCAAATCCGGCGGCATCGCGCTCGCTTCATTCGGCCTGATGACTTCGACGCCGACGTTCCTACGGCGCGCGCTGGCGGAAACGATCGATAAGATCACCGGCGGCCGGCGCAAAACGCTGATTGCGATCTTTCAGCGTGGCGCGGTTGATGGCCTGAACGTGGTGGTGCCGTACGGCGAGCCCAGTTACTACGATCTGCGGCCGAACATCGCGATTCCCAAGCCGAACGGAGGCACTGAGGCGGCGATCAATCTCGACGGTTACTTCGGTCTGCATCCATCGCTCCAGTCGTTCAAGCCGCTTTGGGATTCGAAGCGCCTGGCGATCGTCCATGCTTCCGGCTCGCCGGATAGCACGCGCTCGCACTTTGACGCGCAGGATTACATGGAGTCCGCAACGCCCGGCGTGAAGTCAACGCAGGATGGCTGGCTCAATCGTTACCTACAGAGCAAGGCTGATCCGCAGAAGTCTCTGTTCCGCGCCGTATCCATGACTCAGAATATGCCGCGCGCAATGCAGGGCAGGGCTTCGGCACTGGCGATCTCAAATCTCGCCGACTTCAGCATTCGCGCCGGCCAGAGTTCGGCGGCGGTGCAAGGTGGCTTTGAAGCGATTTACGATCAGACGGTCAACGACGCGCTGCATGGCACAGGTAAAGAGACGTTCGAAGCAATCAACTATTTGAAGCAAGTGAATCCGTCGCAATACAAACCCGAGAACGGCGCGAACTATCCGCGCACGCCGTTCGGCAACGCGCTGTTGCAGACCGCGCAGTTGATCAAAGCCGGAGTTGGTTTGGAAGTCGCCTTCACCGACATTGGTGGCTGGGACACTCACGTCAATCAGGGCAATCAGCAAGGCCAGCTTAGCAATCTGCTGCGACAATTCAGCACCGCTATTGCGGCGCTCTACACCGACCTCGGCCAGCGCATGGATGACGTGGTCGTGCTGACAATGTCTGAGTTTGGCCGCACGGTACGCGAAAACGGCAACCGCGGCACCGATCACGGCCATGCAAACGCGATGTTTGTGGTTGGCAACAGCGTGCGCGGCGGGAAAGTCTATGGCGACTGGCCGGGTTTGAAGAGCGATCACTTGTACGAAGGCCGCGACCTGGCGCTGACCACCGATTTCCGCGATGTGTTCGGCGAGATTGCCTACAAACATCTCGGAGCGACCAACGTGAAAGCCGTATTTCCGGGCTACACCGGGGGGACTGCGAAGTTTCGCGGTGTGCTGGGGTGATGGAACCACGGATGAACACCGATAGACACTGATAAGAAGGAAAAAGAAAAGAAGATATGGGCGCGGGCGAGCACGTAGTCATCGGCCTGCGCCCTTTATCCTTGTTAGCGACTTGTATCGGTCGTTAGAATCACCCGTTTGGTGTCGACTCGCGGTCTTCCGAAGTTGATCAAGAGACAGAGTGGCAGACCAGTTGCTTTCAAATAGTTCAGGCATTGCGCTGTGTGGATTTCATCTAAAAGCTTGACGGCTTTAATCTCGAGGAGCACCGCGCCTTCAACTACCAAATCCGCAACGTAGGTGCCTACTACCACGTCGTCATAGCGCACCTCCATTAGCTGCTGTTGAGCAACGCGAAGACCGGCCTTGCGAAGCTCAATCACTAAGGCGTTCTCGTAAATCTTCTCAAGAAAACCGCAGCCAAGCCGATTGCCCACCGTGAAAGCACAACCGATGATTTTCTCAGTCACTCTGTCAATCTCAGATTTGTGTCCATCTGTGTTCATCTGTGGTTTCTCCTAAAGTAGGATGGCGGACTCTCTGGGATTGAGCGAGCAGATTATGAACCAAGAACAGTCCGAAGCAAACGACTTGTCTCGCGGCCTGCGCGCGAAGTGGCGCGCGTCCGCGGTTTGGTTTATGCTGCGGATTCGAAGCAATTACAATTACAAGACATTCTATCTTGAGGCTCGACGTATGATTGCCATTACTCACCGGAAAAGATGTGCGCGACTCTTGCTTGCTGTCTCGATGGCTGTTTTTTTCTCAGTAGGCGTAGATACGCCGGCTCAATTGTCTCGCCCGCCCGCAACACCACCGCTGCAATACTCGCCACAGTTCGTGGCCGAAATAAAAAAAGTTCAGCAAGCCGCGTTCGCAAGCGACTACGCCTATCGTCAGCTTGCTCATCTTTCGAACAACATCGGCCCACGACTGAGCGGCTCGGCGCAAGCGCAGGCCGCGGTTGAATACGTGGCCGCGGAACTTCGCAAACTCGGTCTCGAAGTACAACTCGAAAAAGTTATGGTGCCACATTGGGTGCGCGGGGAAGAGACGGCCGCGCTGACAGACTTTCCAGGCATGGCCCGAGGCACCACGCAGAAGATCGTGCTGACGGCACTGGGTGGCAGCGTGGCTACGCCAGCCGATGGATTGACCGCGGAAGTTGTCGTGGTGAATAACTTTGATGAGTTGCAGGCCCTCGGTCGCGAACGCGTCGCGGGAAAGATCGTCCTCTTCAATGCGAAGTTTGACCAGCAGCTTGCCGACAACGGATTCGCCGGTCCAGCCTACGGCCAGTCGGTAATCTATCGCGGGATCGGCGCCAGCGCGGCGGCGCGCCTCGGAGCCGTTGCGGCGCTCAATCGCTCCGCGGGCGGCGCGGATTATCGTTTACCACACACGGGCGCTCTGCGTTACGCCGATGATGCGCCAAAGATTCCTGCGGCAGCGGTGACTTCCGAAGATGCGGAAACGATTGCGCACCTTGCCAGCGAAGGCAAAGTGCGTATGCGCCTCGTGCTGACACCGCAGACTTTGCCCGACGCGGTCAGCTACAACGTGATTGGTGATCTGAAAGGCAGCGAATATCCAGAGCAGATCGTCATCGTCTCAGGCCATCTGGATTCGTGGGACCTTGGCACCGGTGCGATTGACGATGGGGCCGGAGTTGTAATTGCGATGCAGACGGCACAGTTGTTGAAGCAACTGAACCTGCGTCCCAAGCGAACTCTACGGGTCATCGCGTGGATGAATGAAGAGAACGGTCTGATGGGCGCGCGCCGGTATCAGGCAGATCACCAGAGCGAAATGGCGAACCATTTTGCGGCGATCGAAACCGATCTCGGCGCGGGCCAT